>Ga0209208_10006672_pt1 | contig 15886 bp, 8 predicted proteins | sample S1TSphfallax_3_FD_187694 | JGI IMG/M metagenome (GOLD analysis project Ga0209208, IMG submission 187694) | Host-associated microbial communities from peat moss isolated from Minnesota, USA - S1T2_Fd - Sphagnum fallax MG (SPAdes) (version 2) | ecosystem: Host-associated > Plants > Peat moss >...
AATCGAGGTGAGTGATCATTTTCACCAAAAGTTTCAAGAAAATCTATATGTAGATCCACATAGGTATAGGGGGGTAAATATGGGCTACACAACATGGATTCAACAACATGTAGGGTTGTAGGCATGAATTAAGTAACAATCAAAAAGGTGTTTTGTAGAAAGGTTACAACCTTCTAATGATTAAAGAAGAAGCAAAAAATTGGTTAGTATTGGGACTAGCATAAGTGATGCACTCCCAAGCTCCTTAATAGACTTAAGTGTAAGTCTAAAGTGAAAACAACGAAAGAGCAAGGAGTTGGGGGACACGCTTCCTGACTTGTAACATTTGGGGGTAGAAGGGCATGCTGGAGTTCCGGGATGGGATTAAGAAGAATGAGAAACACTTACTCACTCACACAGATGTGCACAAAACCAAACAACAAGTTGGTTAGTGCATAATTAGAACATTTTTCGTGCTAAGACTCACCACGGGCAAATTCGAACTCACAAGACTCACCATGGCCCGGACTTGGGGGAAGCCACCACCTTCTCCTTTATAATATACTTTGTGCCTCTCCACGAGGCCCACATCCAGATGGCATTTTGTCCCGAGACTCCCAAATGGGAGTCCTAAAATTGCTAAAATTGAGACTCTCGCGATTTTTGGGCCCCATAATTTTACGTGCAAACCTTTAATTGAGATGAGATTTGAAGCAAAGTTATAGCCCTCATTGAGATTTTTCCAACGGTTTGTCACGCACCACCTGCACACAAGGAGATTGAATCGATTTTTGACTTTTAATCGTCGGGAGTCAAATTGCCAATTTGACTTCCAACCTTTCTTTTGGCCATAACTTGTGTTTCAGATGTCCAAATGGGCATACAAGACCATTTTAGACCTCTACATTCCAAGAGCTTTCCAATGATATAAGGAACTCTTCAATCCATTGAGTTTTGACCCCTGCAATTGCCTTCTAAAAATTTGGGAGTCCATCGGGATTCAAACTCCCAAAGTAGAAGCTCCCTTGGAAATGTGAAGATTCATTCCTTCACACTTTCTTACACTCCCGGAGCATGCAATGTGACTCCCGAACTTCCTTCATGGCTCGCAACCTTGTAAACCCTTGCCTTGATTATGAATCCAAAGTTAAAATTACGACAATAATGGGTACAATTGTATAGATGACCAGTACCAAAATCAAATAAAACAACCTCAAGAGGATAAGTTGTAGCAATAGAAAAGATTAATAAATAAAAAAAAGACCAGCAATAATAACAAGAAAGATCAATCGACTAAAAAGGATTAATTGTAGCACTAGAAAGGATTAAAAAAGACAAAAATTGTGGCATTTGGTTAGGATCGAAGAAGTTGAAAGATGACCCAAGGCTGATTAAGGAAAAACATGATTAGAAGTTGATCAAGGAAATAGGACTAGCAATGGGAAAGGAGAAGGAGGAACAACCATGAAAAGTAGCAAATGGAAATAGACTCAAGTTCACTTGATTTTTCAAGAGGACATAAAGAGGAGAAGGATGTTCGAGCAGGAGAGGAATGATCAGAGTGAATAGGGGAGGGAGCATCAAAAGCTCACAGAGTGCAACTGGACATCGCATGGGGAGGATGGAGTAGTTGTCAAATGCGTATGAGGGTGAAGAAAAATTGCACCCACAAACATTCGGAATGCGTACGGTGGTTTGGTGAACGGGATATTAAAACCCTATTACCATTGATCTGTTAGCCCTAATTTTTTCTAGGATTTGAACCCTAGGTTGGAAAGTGAATGTTTATTTTGAGAATGTTGATCATCTTGATCTTCATCTAGTTCGATTATGGGAGTAAGCAATGTTCAGTAGTGGGGTAATGACTGGTTGGTTTTAGGTGAGTAAGCAAATTGTCATGGGCTGGCATGTGTACAACCCAATTTTTTAAAACATTTTTTACCCCCAAAACTTTGAAGGAGTGTATCTTACTCATCTTTCATCCATTTTGAGCGATTCAAAGGGGCATGGATGGGCTTTCTACTCATGAAAATTTTATCTTCAGACCCTATGTGGAAAGGAGGCGTTTAAAGTGAGAGGGAGGTGACTGAGACACTAAGTGTTCAGTCACCAGCCTCTTTACCCTATAGGGAGTTACTAGTGACAACTTTGTTAAATCAAGAAAAATTCAAACTTGTTCAGTTAAATTTACAAAAGAGTGAGAGTTAAGACTCCTGCTAACGAACCGTAGAACATCTCCACCAATGCTCGGTATGTGGCCCTGCAGTGGAAATCTTAGATGAGGTTCATGAGTTCGATCCAGTGAATCCACTGGAAAGCCCAGAAAATCTTACTGCTTTCACAGCCCAGGAAGAGCCCTGCAACAGTTTCTTAGACACAATCAAATCATAGCTCTTCACTGCCCCCTGTTTCTCATTGGCTAGATAGTTTGATTGGTCCAAGTGGGTTGCTATTAGTAGTCTCCCACATGCTTTTAGTCTCCATTTCAGTTTTATGGGTGGGGTTGGGAAAAAGTTTATAACTAAAGCTTGGATGTTAGAAATCTTTGTGCAGGGTTGCATACTAAGCATTCGAGGAGATGCTCTTAGCAAGGACTCCCATTCAAACACTGTGTGCTTGACACACTCTTGCCAAAAAAGATTTAAGTTTTTGAAGAAAGTGTGGATGTGCATTAGGGGAGATGTTCTGTGGACAAAATGGATTAGGAAAAACCCAAGAGTCTTTCATTGGAGCTGTATGAGCATTCAACAAGTACAACAATTGATTTGGACAAGCATTCTGGATCATCCTAAATTAGCTTGGCAATCCACGCTTCAAAATATTGAGAGAGTTCCCTTTGCTTAGGACTATTTTTTACAAGATTTCCAGAAGCAATGAGGTCCTCACTTTACCCTCTATTCACATGACAAGCTGAAGATTTGATGGTGCTATAACTTGCTTATGAGTAAGTTTATTAGTTGGTGAGTTTTTCCTTCCCCCGCTCTCATGGTGGGTAATTGCTTTGCCGTCCCATGCAGGGCAAGACCCTAAACACCCCCATTGAACTTCACAGGAGTCAAAGCAGTGTGGGACCTGATTTTTTCTTTTTCTTTTTGCAATGAAGTGTTCATTCTTTTGTCCCCCTCCCCCAAAAGAAAAACATAAATCTACAGAAGACAAAATGATAAATGTGTGCAAATTCAGAGTATGAATTCATGTAAGTTTTCCCCTCCAGTCAAGGGAATTTACTTACAGGATATACAAAGTAAATGCTATATTGCATGGATCACTAGATCAATCAAGAGAACAAATCATGACAAACACTCTTAATAAATTATACCCGAGGAGTACAAGCAGACTTCTCTTTTTTTGTCTAATTATTTTGGAACACAGCAAAACCATTTGCAGCCACACAGTTCTTCATGTGACTGCAAAACTTTGCAGGTCCACCACCACCTCGTTCAGTCCAGTTCTTGAAGCCCACCAAAGCTTTAGCCTTATGAGCTGCCGTGCAAAACCATCACATAAAATGCTGCATTCAAGTCGGGGTCTACATTTACTTGTAACCAGAACAAAAGCAGGGAAGTGTAGTAAATCCACCAGCATGCAAAGTAATAGCCACTTCTGAAGGCAAAAAAAAAGGCAACAAAAACAATGAACGGTAGTAAATCCACCAGCATGCAAAGTAATAGCCACTTCTGAAGGCAAAAAAAAAGGAAAAAAAAAAAATGAACGATAGTAAATCCACCAGCATGCAAAGTTATAGCCACTTCTAAAGGCAACAAAAAAGGCAACAAAAACAATGAACTGTAGTAAATCCACCAGCATGCAAAGTAATAGCCACAAAGGCAACTTCATGGCACCGACATTTCTTTTCTTGCTGAATTGTTATTTAACAAATGATCAACTCATGACCTGAGCAATATAAGTTGCATGCAAAGGACCCTCCAGACTCTATTCCCTTTCAATAGAATTAAAACCAGCTTGCCAAGTTTAAACACAGGTCCCCCACAAGTGCTGAGCCTTTGGGCTCAGCAGGGTTTCTTTTAATGATCTTGTGGTGTAGCCAAAGTGTCAATCATGCAGAAAATAGTTTAGCCAAATTTGGCTACATACTAGATATTAAAGTAGAAGAAAAACAGAATCCTTCTATATTCTTTGCTACCTAATTGGAACTTATCATAAAAATCTGGTGATTTGGAATTTTTCTTTTCTTTGAATTCTCATGAATTTGGGTTATTTTTTCATGAACGTTGTTCCTTTGTATAGGTCAAAATCATATTTTTCAGGTCGAAATTTGGCAAAAATTCACCAGTATAAGAATAGCTGGGGCTAGGTAATAAGTAAGCTTTACCTTCCTGCTTTTGAAAAGAAATTCAGCTAAGCAAGAAAGGGTTACTTAGGCTACCTAGGGGGCTATCTAGGATAGAGACTATCAAAATCTTATATAAGAGCTACATAAGACCTAATTAGGGATCTATTTAGAATAGGAGCTATCAAAAGTTTAGATAGGGACTACCTAAAACTTATCTAGAGAGCTACCTATAGATTACTTAAGGAGACACTTGAGTGCCTATCTAGGTTATGGGATATTTAAGAGTTACTTAAAGGATTACATAAAACTTATTTATGAGGCTAGCTAAAGATTTTTTAGATTAAGAATTACCTAAAGATTATTTAAGGGCCTATTTAAAACTACCTAAAGATGACTCATAATGCAAGAGAGAAGGTTATCTAGGGGCCTACCTAGGCTGATTCATAGCCTCCCTATGTAATCCCTTAAGTAGCACTTTGGGTAGTCTTTATTTAACCCTTTTGTAAACTTTTGAAATCCTCTATATGAGAGCACCCCTAGATAATCCTTAAATGTGCCTTAGGTAGTCCTTTACCTTATCTTTAAGTAAAACCCCTAACAAAGGTAGTTCTCTTAGTAGCTCCATACATAAACCAAAGGTGGTGCCTAGGTAGGTCCTAACCTAGTTAACCCCTTACCCCGAGTAACCCCAATCCATGAGACAGGTAGACTCTAGTGTGATTAAAATAAAAACTATGGTGACCACATGGAGTTGTTTATTCTTAATTTTGATGATTGATCTCACTTTGGTGAACATTATGGATAATTCAAAAGGGGAGAAGGAGTAAATGCATGACACCCAAAGTGAGGACCCAAACCACCATTACTTTATGGTCAACTTTAATGTATACCTAACAACTTCAACACTTGATTGTGATAGCAACACATATTACACCAATGTCAATTAGAATAAATATCATATAGATTTTGTAACAAAATGGATGAGCCAACAAAGTTTACCTTAGACATATGGCAAAAGAATCATCATGTCTACGTCAATATGTTAATATGAGGTATTCAACATGAATACGTGCTACTATTGTTGTAAGGTAAACCTTATTATGATGTATTGTGTTCATTAAAATTTGGAAGATTCCTAATTCAACAAATTATGGTGAGTTTTGAGGTATTCCTAGTTCAACAAGTCCTGGTGGGTTTTCGGGAGAATCCAAGGTCAAAAATCACCACCTTGCACAACCAATGTAAAAAGCCACCAATACAAAGCCAAAAAATCGCAAACTGACCAGTGTGAATCAGTTAATATAGTGTATGAGAGACCAGCCTGTGTCCCCTTTGGACCGAACAAATCCTGGTGGGTTTTGGGAGATCCTCTAGTTCAACAAATACTCGTGGGTATTTTTGGGGATGTGGGAAAGAAATAGTTGAGCTTCACATTTGTCATTTTGCCAATAGTCATTTCCATTGGACCTGGATACGAACCTTCAACTCATGTTTCTATCTGGCCAAACCACATGTAGGTAGGTGTTTCAGAACCCCCCAATCTGGCTAAAAAGCTGCCAAGTTTCACCACCACAGCCATATGGTTACCAGTTGTGTCCTCATCTCGCTGGAGTCAACTGCTTTTTTTCTTTTTTTATTTTGCTATTGTTGTGGTGTTGGTGGCTTCAGGTTTGGGAATCAATCCTATTTTGTGGGTCTGTTAGGGTTGGTGAGATCATGAGAAAATGTTGAGGAAAGTTTAACAAGCACCATATGCATAAAAGACAAGATTTCACTTCATATTTGTTTGTTTAAATTCTATTCTTGTGTTGATCTCTTCTTCCTTTTCTCTAGAGATCAACAAAGATCTAGCCATGGAATCTAGGGACTTGAGCCAGGTGGAATGAGCATAGGGACATAGAAATACCCAGCACAAACAATGCATTTTTAAAGTTGTTTTTCTTTTGTTCTCTAGATGACTTTTTGGGGGTGTTGTTTTTGTTAGGCCCTGACCTCCATAAGGACAGGGGCCATCACTTCAGGCATTGGTGGCAGGGTTTTTTTCCCCTCAATTTTGTGGTTTCTAAAGTTTTGTGACTTTTCTCAAAATTTTAGCAATTTCTTCCTAATTTAATCTTTATTTTGAAAGTTCCAATTTTTTCCAAAAAACTTTATTGTGATAGTGCAAAACACTGGTCGGTGGTAGTTTTGTTATAGAACAAGTGTCTACGTTTAGACCCTTCTTGGATTTAAGGCCCGGCAAGCCTTTTTTTTGGACAAAAAGAATGCTTACAAATCTGGAAGGTCCTGTTTGCTGTTCACCACAAGAGAGGTTTACACATGAGAATTGAGAAGAAAATACAGACCCAAAATTTCAGCCTTTCTTTTTAGCACTTAATTGCATTGTTTACAATGAGATTTTAGTCGTGTTCACAGTGAGCTGGTCCTGTTTATGATCAAGGCATTGTTTTTTTGCACTCTAGGTACGGTAATTCCACTCTTGTGAGTTAGAATTTCTCATAGGGGTGCTATATACCCTTTACATTTGACTTCTTTGTAAATAGAATTAGGTGTACTGTTTGTTGGGTAATCTGCATCTCAGGAAGTGCATCCAAACAAATAGTTGACCAGATTTTTGAAGCCAATGCATGGCTTCAAGATGTTTGGTTGGTTATATGTGCATACCAATTGTGAAGACTTCACCCACCAAAATATTCAGCCTCCAAAATTGTTTTCAGCTCCTACTTGTGATCATCACACACAACATCCATGGAGAAGAAGTAATGCATGGATTAGGAAATAAGAATGAGTCTCCATTCGGCACACCAGCCTTTGACTAAATCATGTAAGCATGTTATGATAAGTTTAAAATACAAAGCAATGAACATAGGCTAATCCATCTCCTTTATCAAGCTTTATGGATTGTTGCTAATCAAACATCCCTATTCCCCAAAATACCCAAAGATCGCAAGAGGAAAATTTACCAGGTCAGACAGGGTGTTGCCTCTAGTTGAGGCTTTGAGAATGTTTGTTTGCATGGCAATCATTTGTTGGCTCTGAGCCAGGCACCAATGTTCTTACTGACCCCATCAAGTAGGTAGGTCAGTAAAGTAAAATAGCTAAAGAGGTAGGTGGCAACCTCCACTATGTGGAGCACTTACAGATGTTGGGGTGCGGGGTGAGGTACCGAGTTTGATGGGTTAGAACCATTGGTTCTGGTAAGTAGAAATCAAATTGAAATTGGGTCTGATTTTTGGAACCGGTTCTCAAAATGGAAGCTTTTAACAACCGGAATTGGAGACAAGTTCTCTACTCAATTTATATGTGGAACCAGAAGCTGAACCAGAAGCAAGAGTTTAGAAAAAAATTGGAAAACATGAGTAGAATGGCAGGCTAAGCAGGTTAACAAAGGAAGCAAGTGAAATCTCAGTGTGTTCAGTTTTTCTAGTTTGCAATGATCACTTTCAAGGGAACAGGGAAGGAGGTCTCCACCAAGGATGTATCTGAAGGTTGTACCACTTATGGATAAATACTATTCAGGTGAGTTTGAAAGTTGCTGGGAACTCAAAGTTCAGCAATAAGTGCATGCTGAACTGCTAGTAATGGGGTCATCAGAATCCAAAGTCACAATTAAGTCTCATTTTGAGGTTGAGGGTTTTTGGGAGCCACAGAATGCTTTCAATTTTTTCCTTGCTAGATGCTAGATTCAGACTCTTTTTGTGCTGGTTTGTTTTTCCTTTAGTAGGCTACGTATCTCCTTTTATTCCTTGACAATTTAATTGCATCTCATTCAATGTTCAAAGTGGAGATGCCAGCCAAAAAAAACCAATGAGAAAATAAATTAGAGTTAATGTTCACACTCAGTTTCTGTTCATGTTCATGCATAATTATGGCAGCTCTAATAAGTCTCTCTCTTCAATTGCATGCAATGTTGTGACAGCCCAATAACTTCTCTCCTTAAATTTTGAAGCAAATTTGTGACCACCCAATAAGTTTTCACTTCACTTCATATTGCATACAAAAATTGTGACAGCCCAATAAGGGATCTTGGACAAATGACATGAAGGGATCTCATCATTTCACATAATGGACTTTGAAGCACATCATCCATCCTACCATCAATTCTTGGTGTGCTTCCCAAAGGGTTAATTTGTAGTACCTCTAGTTACTTAGCCAGTTTTTGGACCAGCAGTCACATTATACATATTTGCAGCTTTAAAAATTGGAAAAAATATGAGGATTAAAAAGGAAAAATGTTGAGATTTTTTAATTAAGAAAAAAAGAAAAAAAAATTAAAAATTCCAAGAAAAAAAAAATCATTGTACAATGCATTCTGACAATGTTAACCCACATGATCAACGCCTTTTTAAGGAAATGACTTGTGCAGCCAACATGGCTATCACCCATAGGAAGATGTAAAAAAAAATGTGGCGATTGTAACCCCTAGGAAGATTTAACTAAATTCAGTTACAAGTGAGATGCAAGGTATAAACATTTTTTTAATCATTCATCTAAACTTCTCACTGCACACTCAAAATGGGAAAACACCACCTTCAATAAAAATATATATATAGTTTAATTCTACAAAATAAAACCGAATTTCAATATATTAATTTTTGGCAGGACAGACCTTAATTTCCAAAAAATAATTAAATTATTCCTTTCCATATGGATGACCATATTATGTGGGTACCCATAGATAGAAAGGAACCAGTTTTGTTAGATGACTATGTCTTTCATCCAAATTCCGGATGTATTCTGCAACCATAACCAGCTAAATTTAGGGGCTGTCTCACTGATGTGTCTCTTACTGATTGGACATCCATGCCCCAATTATATTGCATACCATGCTTACCATAGTACCTTTTCAGGTTTGGCAATTTTTTTATTTAAAATGTTGAATTTTTCAAAAATTAAGGTCCCTTCTTGCTTAAAATTTCAAAAATGATTATTTAGTAAAGTCAAATTTTCTTAGGATTTCTGAGCTATTTTTAAAAAATCTTTTTTTTTGTTGTTAAACACTCCCTAACAAGCTATGTTTGGCACCTTTTATGGGTCTGATAGTGCAGCCTTATGAAGAATTGCATTGTTCTATTACAAGTATTTTTTTTTAAATTCTCTTTTTGACTTTTCTTAATCTAATTTTTAATTTTCTTTTTGGTGAAAAATCGTTGAATTTGTGACCGAAAAATTCCAAAATTTTGCAACGGTACAAATTTTCACACCAAAGAAAGGGCTCATCTGTAAGCATCAGTCTAGTTACAATGTTATTGTGTGGGAAGCACATTTGCTCCGAAAAACCAAAGAACTACCATGTGACTACTTGTACTATTAAGAATAGTCTAACGTAATACATAAGGTAAATGGTATCCATACTAGGCTCAAAAAAAATCCATTGCCTGTTTTCTTCCTCCCAAGGCTTCAAATTGTGCAATAAGGGACAATGCCTAGAATTGTTCGTGAAATTGCTACCCAAAATATGATGGACAGAATCAATAGCTGACCAGTCGGGAATCCTTAGGACAAAACCTTCATATGGGCTTTCTTTTCTGGCTTTACTTCGGTGACTAAAACTACACCAAATAGCAACCCACCCACTTGAATGCACAGGGGTGGTCATCAGTTCTTGCCCTCACCCAAGTCTATTCTCTTCAATGTCAATAGACAAATGAAATCATTTGGGAGAGAAAGCTTATAAGTGACAAAATGTACTGCATGTTGTAAAATCCGTGTAATAAAACCATGAACAAAAACACAACACTTAATAGGCTTGCATCAGAAAATGTTGGGTACACTTGTACTCGATGTCATATCATGCGAACTTACTTTGTATTGAATCCTGCAGGGCAAAATTGGTGGCTTTTGCTTTTGGCAGCCTTTTGAATTTTTTGTGTCAATGCATCAAAAGGATCCATAATGAGCGGTTTTCAGACTAGAAGAAAGTGAGGGAAGTGGAGTTTAGATGTTTACAAATAGTGCCAACAACAACAACAGAGAAGCAGAGTGGAAGTAATATGTTGTTGGAATACATGGCCCTAAATGCATTGCAACACCTATGTAGATTATGTGACCCAGCACTAGGGTTTTTTTTTTTTAAAGGATTTTGTGATGTAGCCAAAGTGACAAATCATACAGAAAATAATTTTGTCAAATTTGACTACATTTGATTATATGGTTAACCACCATGGTTATCTATGGAACATAGCCAAGGAATACAATGAAATTGTGTTTTCTATCCACACACCATCCATCCATTCATCCATCCATCTATCCTGCCTGGTGTGCTTGTCAATATTGATTCCTTCTTGCCCACATATATATAAGCTATGAATTGTGTTCTGTACCAGTGTTGGCTAGTTCTTCTCTTTAAGAGAACCTTCCATCCTGGTTATGACATTAAAATTTTATTTGTTAGATTCTCCAAGTCTGGCTTTGAGCTTAGTTCTTCATATTTTTAAAACCCTATGATTTCAGCTTTGGCACAGTTTTTTAAAAATGAAACAAGTGAGTCTGATTCAAAAATCGAGTTTGATTCCATGTACACTTCACACATTCCCCCAAAGACCGCATATTGTATGAGTAAAAGGCTATTTTACTCCAAATTAAAACCTGGGATGCACTTGAGACCCTAAATATGAAGTCTTACAACTAATTAAAACAAATTATTTCCTTACTAAATTTAGTTTACTTGTCAACAACTCCTTTTAAATTTTTCAACTTGTTTTGCCTAAAAGAACTTCACACAACTTACGCTTCACATGATTTTTGGTTTCAATTCCACAGTCCAATTCTCTTACAGATTCCAGGGAAAGGATGTTGGTTCAACTCTAAGTCACAAGAACTCGGACATGAGGTTTGACACTCCAAACCAAGGAACATGCCAACAACTTAAGGCTTGGACTTTGGGGCATCAAATCATTTGATGGTGTGAAAAAAATTCTCCATGTCTTTTCAACAAAAAAAATTTAATAAAAATTTTAATATTTTCAAAATTAAATTAACATTATATATATAATGATGGGTTGGAAAAATAATAATAATGATTTTACACCCACAAAGTCATAGTTTTAGAGTTGCAATAGTCATTGCACACATTTCTTGTATACAACAACGTTTGAGAACTGAGCAAAGAAAGAGTACCCAATCATATCACATTGGCTCATTTGTGTTGGGCTGCAATCTTCTCATAAGAGCATTTATGATAGAAAAGGACTAGCCAGCATGATACTTTCTAGCTAAGCCTACCCCATTCACACTACAACAGAACATGAGTTTTTGTACAAGGTGTTGTTGTTTGCTCATGACTGATGTGGAGGTCAACTTTGTGGTTTCATACATTAAATGTAAAATGTGTCATGTGCTTCGTGTGCACATATCACAACAAGTGTGAAAGTGTGAAATTTACGGCATTAATCAAAATTGTAGCATTAGTGTAATATGTGTCACAATAAACATCACATATTTTACATTGTAATGAATGGGTTTACCTCATACTAGCCAATGTGAACCCACCTTTTTTCTTATTGGCGAAAGTTTGCCAAAAATAAAAACTTTAAATGCAAAATGAAAAAATTATGTCATTTAGGAGGTTTTCAATCACCAAAAGTGAGGATTTTTTAAAAAAAACTTTAAAACTTGCCAAATTTCTATCCTTGGTTTTCAATGTGTAGCCAAAATATAGAAGAATGATTACATATTTTTATTTTATATTTGGTTTATAGCCATATTTTGCTAAACATTCCTATGGAGGATCCCCACTTTTTCTACATCTTCTTATGGATGATATAGATGACCTTGGCTACAAACCAATATTCCTTTAAAAAACACTGATGGTAAAGTGCCAAATTCAATGGTAACAAGAAGCTAGTGTATGTTTGGCCACTAGATTCAATTTTAGAATTACATTGTCACTTTTGTTTAGGTTTTGTGCCAAAAAAGTATTCCACCATGGGCAGCTACATCCTAGTAGGATTGCAAATCACAAAAAAAATCTTTGATGAGTTTTGTAGTGTATTAGGAGGTGCTCTTCAAGATGGCTGCAATAGGTTTTTATTTATAAATTCCATCATACTCAACAGGTGTCTATCACAAGAAAATTTTCTAAAACAATCTATCAATTTTTACACTATGTAATGCCCAAAACCACATGCATTATCAAAATTGGGCCAAGCTTAGCTCCATATAATGCCCACTGCTTAGGGTGTTACCCTACACATATCACATTGAATGTATAGAGCCATTATTTATTTAGGGTTTACTCATTTTAGGATCCAAAATTCTAAACGACCTTGCACATTAAATATGGAGATTTTGTCACTATTTACTTATAGCATCTCCACTGATAGGGTGTCAAGTTGCAACGCTAAACTTGGTGTAGTGCCTTGAATTTAGTGGTCCTAACAACAAGGAGACCCCCCAAAAGAAGAAGTTGTGAGGAGCCAACTCATGGCAATGAAACAAGACACAAGATTATGATCACTAATATGTATGGTGGAACAATTGAAAGGTGTGGCACAAAACACATTTGTAGCATGGGATGAAAATACTTTCCAAAGGTTGAAACTATTATAGCATTTATACGTGATTGCCACTAGTACAAGATTAAAATCCTAAATGGACTTCTTTTGCCAAAGTGACATTAATGCAATGTGTGCTGAGCCTAGGTGGAGATGCTCTTAGGGTTTAGGGATTCCAAATCACATAGCACATGGAATATTCAGATTTTATCATTATGTTTTAAAGGTTAACCTCAATTTTGGTCCAAATACATGGGTCCAATTTTTAAAACTACAAAAATTGCTTGAGCATTAAATAAACATGAGTTAAATGGGGCACGGTTTATGACCCATTTTAACAACGGGGTTTCAAATTCCAATGCATGAAGCCAAAATGCCCCATCCCTGGTTAAACACCCTCCCCCCATGCTTCCTACCACCCAAACCTTCCTTAGGAAACCCCATCTCCCACCTCCTTATTGACAGAAACCCCAACTCCAATGATCTTCATTTTCCTCTTCCCCTTACCCCAAACTAATTGTGTCCCCCATTGTGGAAAACCTTACTTCAGGGAACCCACATTGCTCGAGGAATTCTAGAACTTCGCCCAAAAAATCCTTCAAACGGCCTTAAGGCATGTCTCCTTCCCCTCCCCAAGGATTTCCTTCCATCCCTCAAGGATTGCATATTATCCATTAGTATTGAATGGAACATGTGAACAACCAAGAGGTTCATTCTCACAAGCATTGCACCATGATGTGTGAAGGTACGCACTTACTATATGTATCACATTTAAGTAAAACCATCAAAGATTGGATCACAAACAATGTTAGGTTTAGTCTATCTATTGCACAAATTATGGCAAAGTATAAGCAACATTGTTTTGAATAAAATCCCACTAAAGAACCATGGACACATGATTACTTTGTATTTCCCCATGTATTTTTGAAATACAAACCCCATCAAAATGTGGCAACCAACATAAGGCTTTGGGTGGATGTGAAGGATAGAATATTTTTCTTTCAACAAGAACCAATTGCTTCAACATCATTACGAAAATCTTCAAATATATGATTAATTTATGACTAGTATTCTAGTCATAAAAGAAAAAAATGACTAATGGTCATGAAGTCATTATGAAGGAATCATTTAAGACAATAGTCATTTAGGACTTGATGTGGCACAATGAGGTGCCAAATATCATCTATCACTCATATAGGACATATGTGAAGTCATTAATGACAATTAATCATTATCTAATTTTTTTTATTATTACAAATTGGAGCCAAAAACTTGGGGAACATTTTTTAATTTATAATATTTATTATTATAAATTTAACATATACAATATAAATAATAAGATACATTATTATTTCAATTATTTTTAATCTCATTATTTTCCATCCTATCAATTATTGAAATGCGTCACCACTTGAACTAAGTTTAAAACCTAATTTAAATGACTAAATAATCCACTTCATCTACCTACTTAGGTTCGTTTAAATAACCACTCAATTTAAATAGGTACAAAATGTTCAAGCAACATTCTAATGTTGACCACAACAAATTTAATTTGTGAAATTTGATCCTTAAACACCTAAGATGAAGTTCAACTCCTTTACCATCAAGCCACCCCACTTGTTGTGTAAATAAATTATTTTTTATTTTATTTAAACCATACTTCATATGAACATTACACCAAACCTCAAGCTTGACAATTCATATTTTATCGATAATTTGTCCAAATGAAACATTTGAAAATTTATTCATAAATTTCCTTCAACATTGTACACAATTTTACATATATATATAAATTCAGTTCAAAAGAAAGTTATTTGAATTTTGTTATTGAATAACATTTCAATGATCATTTTTTGAAAAAAATAAATTCAAACACATGATTTATAAGTGGGAAAAACTTTATGGCTAATACATGAATAAATGAAATATATCTTTCATATCTTCAACCTTCATTTGATTTAAGAATTTATATTATACAATTTTTCTTCCAATATATCATAATTTTACTAATAACTTTTAATTTAAACATATGTGTCCATATAATTTATCCACATAAAATATTTATAAATGGATCATAAATTATATATATATATTACAAAAAATTAGATTAATCATATTAAATATGAAGTATAAATGTAATCTAAATATTTTATTTTAATTTGAATATTAAGAATTAATATAAAAATATTAACTAATTTTCAGAAATTATAAAGTTTATGCATTTTACAAAATTATAACGTAAAAATAAATTATATATTTCACACATTTTATACTTCTATTTTTTTAATTGAAATATTAAAAATTATTTATAATATATCATACTTTTACCATAAATTTTATTTCAATGTATAATATCTAATTTATTCACATTCAATATTTAAATTAATTATATACCAAATATATATTTTTTAATGTAATAAAGGTTTTATATTAACTACATGTATAATATTAATCAAAATCAATTCCTTATATATAATTATATATATATATGTTTATATTCATATTGAACTATTGATAGCCATTATTGAATCATTGTAAAATAATTATATGAGCACATTGTCTATTAAATGACACATCATTTTGTCCATGTCATTTGCATAGTTATTTTTTGGTCATATTTGAAATGATTTTATCCTAATCATGTTTTCAAATGATATTTTGGACATACACATCACCAAATGTCATCAATCATGGATGTCATATGGATGAAAATCCTATATATAAATTCACTACGTCCGTCTGTGACGGAGGTTTTAGGGGGTGGGGGAAAGGAGAAGCCGGTGAAGCAACGGGTGACCCGTGGCGACCCGTGTCAGTCTGTGACAGGATGTGGTTTTGCCATCACATTATGGTTTTTTTGCAGTTGTAACAAGATTTTCTGATATTTCCAGCCGGCAGTTTGTTTTCAAGATTTCTTAGAATTGCGATAGTAATTCGAACGAGAGCTTTCCGATATTTCCAGCCATCACATTATGTTTTGAAAACAAAATTTTCGCAACATCAATTCCATCAAGAGCTTTCTGATATTTCCAGCCATCACATTATGTTTTGAAAACAAAATTTTCGCAACATCAATTCCATCAAGAGCTTTCTGATATTTCTAGCCGGTAGTTTGTTT
>Ga0209208_10006673_pt1 | contig 15883 bp, 6 predicted proteins | sample S1TSphfallax_3_FD_187694 | JGI IMG/M metagenome (GOLD analysis project Ga0209208, IMG submission 187694) | Host-associated microbial communities from peat moss isolated from Minnesota, USA - S1T2_Fd - Sphagnum fallax MG (SPAdes) (version 2) | ecosystem: Host-associated > Plants > Peat moss >...
TTTGTAAGATTTTATCTAGTGACTTTTAAACAAGCAAAAAAATAAAGTTTTTTTTTCAAAAGTCCATAAAATATTAGGAAAAAAAGTTTTTGGATTTTTTTGTGCACATGTGTTAAGAAAAATGATCTCTAAATGAACTTTAGATTAAATGGAAAAAATGCTTAAGAAACCAATGGAAAACCTTTGTAATTCTCTCTAACCCACAAAAAAAACCCTTGTTTTCGATTTTAAAAGTGGTAATTTCTTGTAGGCCATTAGTCCATTCATTCTTACACCCACTCAACAAGGTAACTTGGTTTTTTTTGTTTGTCAGGTTGAAATTTCCCAAACCATGTCACTTCATGTTATGCTCTTGGTATTTTCAAAAAGTTCTCAAACTATTTGGAGTTACAGTGTGGAATTTGTTGATTATTGAACCATTTTTTCAATGAAAACCAACTAAAATCAAAACTGAAAATTGCATTGGAATTTGGCAGTGTTATTGTGTTGTTGGAAAGCTTTCAATGAGTTAGATTTAATAGAGTTTATTTCACAATTTTCAAATATAAGGTGTGGAAGGTATTTTTTTTGAGTGGGTTTTGTTGCTAGAAATTCAAAACAATTGCAAAAATTGGGTTTAGAAGGAAAAATTAGTTGAACCTTCACTATGTTCACATTGCTGAATTCAGGAATTTTTTATTTTGAAAATGTGAAAAATAAAGAATGTGTTCACACTTGGGCCAACAACATAGGCTATATTGAAGACACTAATTACATAAAACACAATTGAAAAAGACTTTTGAGTGGTGTTATCAAGATATTTTTATGCACAAAAAAGACTCCATTTGTTGGAATGTGTCCATTCCTATGTAGTTTGTAATGGTGTATCATAAAAGGGGGTTGCTTTCTATCTACACATGCAATTCACTCTTTTTCACTCTACAACTCTTCACCAAACTTACATCAAAATAAATTTAGATCCCAAAAGTCCCCAAATCTAATAAGTACCTTAGAAATGTTGGCAAGTCATAACATTATCAAAATGTGTCTAATTAGGATGATTTAAAGCTCCATCATGTAGCCCTTGAAATTCCAATATTGTACCAAGCTCCTCCATCCTCCACATCATTTGATATCAAAAATCATGTTCTAATTGAACAACATTTGAATTTTTCATTTGACCTAGATTGAAAATTTTGAAATGGCTATAACTTCTTGCCATTGAGTTTACTTTGGCAATGCAACCCATCATGTTGTAATTCATGATGATACCTCCCTAATAATGTGAAGATCACACCATTTAAATATGTTTTGATCCCTTGAATGGCATTTTGAACAATTTTCAAGGAGTTCCAACTCCCAAAATGAAAATTCATGTTGGTAGCCTTGGGAGGCCCCCCTTGATTATTATACATTTTTCACCTTGTGCGCACATTACATTTCAAACTGACACTTGACCCAACTTGAAGGAAAGCTTGTAGCATGCCTTCATTTCAATAAGAATAACATTTATTTGGCACGAAGTTGAATGTGCACTTGAATTAAAGTCATTGTAAATATCAAAACTTCAAAGGTGGAAGCACATTATAGGGGAGCCAACTTGGGCAATTTCATGACATGTGCATAAAGTACACACCTCCAAAATGTGTTGCATTTAATTTTCAATTTCACTTTTGGTGTTTGGGCTTTCTATTTTATTTTTCACAAAATTAATGCTATTTAATATAACATGTACTTAATTAAATTTGGACTTAACAAAATACCAAAAAAACCATAAAAAATTTAGAGGGGTTTTTTATGGATTGGAAAAAAGTTGAATGAAAACCTAATGGCCACTAGGTGGATCACAATTTTTCTAAGGAATGAAAAATAGTTGAAGCGCATGCTATTGATAGGTTGTTTGAAGTGCATGAAATAAGTGGTAGTGTAATGGCTTTGTAACGTTAATCTTTGTTGGAAAAAAATTAACTAATTCATTTTGTATTACTTTTGTAAAAGAGGAGGGCAACAACTTGGGAACCATGGCTATAACATTACGATCAATTATTGATTGTGAACCATTCAAGTTTTTGTGAGTTTATGAAGGTATTTACTTCAAACATTTGATGTTTAAAGCATGTCAATACAATATGAAAAATCATGTCTATGGCAATTAAACTACCCTACAATTAGAGCTCCAAAAATAATATATACTACACTACAACTTTCCTATGGAAATATATGAAATTAATAAATAAATTGCCATGTTAGATAATTGGGGAGTTGTATTGTGGTTGTAAGTTAGTTGCAAAATAAACATCTATATAATAGAATGTACACATTGTAGTTATGGTTGGAGTCAACCATGTTTGACTTTGTTAGAAGTTACAATTTAGTAACACGAGACAATTGCATTACAACTAGGGCAAATGTAACAACTAATCAATGACTATTTTGTAACTAGTGTACAACTTTGACACATATGATCATGCCATTCGTATGCATTTTCATTGCCCATTATGTATGACATTTTCAACTTGTTTGTAACTAGTTGTTAAATATGATTCCCATTGATATAAGTAGTTGTGTTACTAAGTTGCCATTATATAAGTATTAATTTTTCACTATTTTGCAACTACTATTTAAATTTTTTAAAACAAAATTTTCACTACATTGCAACTCATAACCTCACATGTTGCCTTATAGACTTGTCAAATCATAAAATTCATTGAAAGTGAAAGCTTGATTTTGAAGTGAAATTAAAAACAATGTGTACATTGTATTACAAATTCAATTAGGGTGTATATGTGGATTTAGTTTTATATATTTTGATGTCTTATACTTGAATGTTTAATTACTTCATTAATAAAGGTTTATTCTTTCAAGTTAATCATGGACCTAGGCCTATTATAAAAAAATTCAAGATGAATTATAAAGGATAATTTTTTTCCTTTAACAACTAATTCTAGTAAACATGTAAGCCAAAGTAACCAGATAAGTCAAACCAACATGTGGATAATTAGAATTCAACTTGGAATTTGAAATTTGAAAATATTAAATTTGGGCAAGAATTTACACTTGAACAAATGAAACATGGTAATAAATTAGTAGATTTCCCACATTACATCAATGACCTTCATATACCTATGCTTACTGTCAAGAATTCAAGATGAACTAGAAATTATAGGTTTTTTTAAAAAAAGCATTTTGTGCATTTCTTAGTCTTTTGGTGATGCAATTATCATGTCATTTATTAAATAATTAAGAGTTTTTCTTTGTTTAAAGTAAAGCTAAAAGGTTGTCACAAATTTGTTTTTTTATTTAAAAGATTTGAAGGTTGAAAGTTCTTATTCTTGTTTTTGGAGGTTGAAAGTTAGTTTTAGTTTTTGAGGTTGAAAGTTCTTATTCTAATTTTTGGAGGTTGAAGGTTTTTTCAAAAATAAATTGGTGGTTGTGTCTGAAAAATATATATAATAAATATGCCATTAATAAATATGCCATTGATAATGTTGTTTGTTGTGTAATAATCTAAACCAATACATGAAAAAAAAAAAGTTCCATAACAACAAATGTATGGTGGGTGAAATCCTTTAAAGTGTACCACATAGGATGAAAAGGGCCTAGTCCTTACTACAATCCCTTTTTCCCTTATATTTTGATCCCCATAAATTAATGAGTCAAAAAATGTCAAAAATTCTAGAAGGACTATATATTAAACCATTACAATTTTAGATTCCATCATATACATCCATAAATGTGACTTTACATGGTTAAAAAGGACTAGGTAAAAAAGATAAAAAATAGTGACATTGTGACAAGATTTTGGTACATTTAAAAAAATTTGGACCCTAATGAATTCTAACATCAATACTCCAACTGTGTTATGCATTACATTTTGAAAATTACCATTGTATGCAAGTGTAGTTGATTGTAATTTAGTTTGTATCAATTTTATGTATGTTGCATTTTAATGATAAATAAGTTTTGTTAATGCCACAACATTTGTAGACTAATTTTATTTAAATTGAAAGGATGAACATTTAAATATCTTTTGCATTATAATGTTATGTACATGTTATTGATTTCATTTCACATGTGACATTGAATATTATAATATTGCAAATTTCAAGCAAACAAGGTGGATTGAAGAAATATGATTTAGTTTCGTTTTAACAAAAATAAATTTATAAAAAATAAAATTTTAAATGACAATATTTGATTTTTGTGGTTCATCGTATTTGTGATGAACTTTTGTTTAGATAGAGGAAATTTTTTGTTATAAATAACTTGGGCAATATATTTATATTTATAATCAAATTGTATCTCAATATATATACAAATGTTTGTGCAATGCATTTTCAAACCTTGAATGTCAATGCATATAATTTTACATCCATTTCATGTTTATAAATAGTGATGGAATACGATTTTGCACTACTTATCATAATTTGGACAATAATAATGTGTGTGCAAGGTTTGCACATTTGCACTATATAAGTTGCAATATATATTTAGTTGTTTAATTTTATTTAAATAAATTGCCATATAGTTCCATTTATTGAGTAAAAACATGTGATAAAAGGTTATGAAGGTGAGCTAAACTTTTTTGGACTTTTTGAAAACCTTTGATTCTCATCAAATTCATGATATGTTGGTTTTGATGTTGGATCCTTATTTCAAATCTTTATGGGTTATGGAAAACTTTGTGGGGCATGGAAATGCAATCCATTTCGCTACTAAATATGAGTGAAAAAATTAATGTCCCCCTTTGTATGACAAGTTTTGATTAACTAAATCCTATTGTTAAAATATTTATAACACCATGTGATGGAGCTATTGTTCAAGTTGAGGAAGAAAATATTAACATGTTTGGTGTTGGAGCTTCCATGGAGGAGTTTTCATGGGCACTTGTTATTAGAAAGTTTTCTTTGTTTCAAAGGTTATTTATCTTATAATTTATGTGTGTATGATGCACCCCTAAACTCTTTGAAAGATTCAAATGCGAGTCCCAAAGTGAAAATAACGAAAAAAGAAATTGGGGCACATTCCTTAGTTTGCAGCACTTCTAGGGTAAGAGGGGCATGCTGGAGCTCTAGGATGGGGACTGGGACGAATGATAAATGTGTCAATTATTCATATCAATTTGCACAAACCAAACAAATTGGTTAGTGCATAGTTAGAACATTTTTGGTGCACAAATGAGCCATGGGCATACACAAATTCACAAGACCTACCATAGTTTGGACTTGGGGGAAGCCACCACCTTCGCCCTTTTAGTAATTTTTGTGACACGACATGAAGGCTACATCCAAATGGAATTTTTCCCAAGATTTCCAAGTTAAGAGTCTTCCAATAAATTAGGACTCCCACCATTTTGAACACACATAACATCTTGTGCAGACCTCCGATAGAAGTGAGGTCTCAAGAAAACTTATAGCCCTTGTTGAGAGCTTTTCAACGATATGTGACACACCTCCTGCACGCACATAATTCATAGCGATTTTCAACTTTCAGTGGTCAGGAGTCAATTTAACACTTTGACCCCTAGCCCTTTTTTCGGCCATAACTTGTGTTTTAAGTACTCAAATAGATCATGTGAGCCCATTTTAAACATTTACATCTTTAAAAAATTTAATGATATAAATTTTCTTTTAATCCAATGAATTTTGATCCTTCAAATTGCTTTATGAAATTTTGGGGATCCATTGGGGTTGTGTGGGCTCACTCCTTCACACTCTTTCGCACTCCCAAGAGTGATTGTGACTCCTAAGCTGCATTCTCAGCCCACATCTTTTCATGCCTTTGCCTTGGGCACAAGCTCGAAGCTAGGGTCATGATAGTGTAAATCTTTAGGCTTGGTGGTAGACCCACGAAGGTTAGTTTTTGAATGTTTGTTTTTTGGTCAAATAAACTCTTGGGATTCTCAAGTTTCAAATTGAGACAAAAAGAATGTTTAACCTTGTTGGTATTTTGATAACTTTGAAGCATTCCCATTTACAAATGAAAAATCTTGATTGGCCAAATGATTTGTGCTTGAATTGCATGAAAAATGAAAACTTCAAGGATTATCTTAAAGTTGAAGTTGTTTTGGTCGAAAATAATAATGAATTGATTGAAGAATTTGAATATTTTGAAAAGTTGAGGGTTGATAGTGATTAAGTAAGCCACCAATTTTTATTTATTTTTCCCAATTAATCTTCCCTTGGAGTGATTCTAATTTTTTTGGTCCATGTTGATGGTACAAGGTTCTTGGGCTTTTGGGTGTATTTTTGTTGTTGATCAAGTTGCAACAACTTTGTGTGTCCTTGGGCTTTTGGGCATTGTGTTTCTATTGTTGATCAAGCTGTAGCAAGTTTTTGGGTGTGTGGTGTTAAGGTTGGGGTGTTGAGGTGAGAGTATGTTTTTTTGCAAACAACTTGTCTTGTTCTGAGTGAAGTAAGTTCTTCATAGAATTGGGGTTCAATTCTCCCACAAGAGCTACTTAATTTTGAATGTCATTGTCTTTGCATAATTAGCATGCAAAGTTTGATATATGTTTATCTTGAATTGGAAAATCAACAAATGCACAAGCAGGCAGTGAGTGAAAAATTTCAATGGATGCATGAGTATCTTTCCATAGGAATTTTTGAAATATCCGGTACCTTTTGTACATATCTATGTCTATGTACTATTCATATCCTCTGGACTGGTCTAAAATATTGTAACCGGCAAACACTTGCAGGTACGTAGCATTGAGCTCATTCCCTGGGAACTGTTTTGAACTAACTTCCTTTTGACAACGATCTATTTCTGCTCCAGACGCTTTAATACTGGTGCAGCTGTCTCCTTCTGCGTCCTGACTTACGTTCATCTGCAGACTGCGAGGTTTGTTGTACAGATATTGTTCTTTGTGCAGCTAACTTAAGGCCCACGCACATGTTTGGAAATAATGGCAATGAAATGTACTGGCCAGTCGGCGAAAAAATGACCTTAGCCCCTTATCCTAGCAGGTTACTAGGCGTTTCACGCGAACGGCACCACCATTATTACTGCCAATACATACTCATGAAAGCTCATGAATCCGCGTTGCCATTTCGTTTTATTTTACTGTCCTAGAGCCTTTGTTTTCTATGTTAATCTTCCCTCCAGACTCCATGGGCAATATTCTTTTACCATTGCTCAAGCGGTGGAATATTTAGTGTACTTGCGTGCTGGCCAGTACCCACCAGTGCACCCTGAAGGATGGATGCTAACTGGTCAGGAAACAGTTTTCTGTTAGGTTCCAGTTCCCTAGCTAACCATGGTAGTTAGCTCAGTTGCTTTTTTTACAACCTGCCTCCTAAAAACTGGCGGCTTGTGAGTTGTTAGTATGTAGGTAGTAAAAGCAGTCTTACCTATGTATAAACCAATTACTTATCTAGTAATCACCTATTTTCCACCTATATAGGCGATACTTCTTCTGGAATGAGTTATCCAGATGTAACTGGATATTAACTTAGTTGAGGATCATGCACAACTGAGTCGTAAATGGGTATCCAATAGATGGTGCGCTAGTGAGCGCTGATTCACTCTGGCCAGGATGGATGGTAAGATACAGTTCTCTATTGGGTCCCAATTCCCTAGCTAACCATGGTGGTTAGCTCAGTTGCTTTTTTACTACCTACCAACTAGGTAGATAGTAAAAGCAGCCCTTACCTACTATGGAAATAAACTATCTATGTGTATAGGACCTACTTGTTACATAATGGGTTACCAAGGTGAAACCAGGTATTAACTCAGTTGAGGTTTGTCCATAACTGAGCCATAATGGGGATCCAATGGATGTGCCCTGGTGGGTGCTTGTTCACTCTGGCCTGGATGGCTTATGGTGGTCATGTGCCTGAGCTTAAATCTGATTCCACATAGAAAGGAAGGAGTAGAGCATCCTATACAATCTGGTGTCATTGTTCACAAACAGTTAGATATGGACATCTAACTGAATTATATGTGGTTTCTAGTTATCAGATTATTAGGGTCTCATGCTCTGGGCCAGCTTTGGCTGTGATCTATATTAGATACCAGTTCCTGGCATTTTAAAAAAATGGCGAGATTTCATTAAAGAGTGAATTTAAAATGAAAAAAGTTCATGAAATAATTCTTAGAGTTTTCACTAGTCAAAAATCAAGAAATTTTTAATAAAAATCATCAGATTCTATGTTTGGTTCTGGTAAGTAGCCAAATACGCAGACATAAACGTTTTTATTTTCATAGATCATTTAAAGTCAAATTTGGCTAAATCTTCTTATGGATGATCACCACTTTGCCTACATCACAAAATTGACCCCAAAAAACGCTGTGTAACTCAGTTTGAGTACCAGTTTGAGACCTAAAACCAACTGAGCTGGTTCAAAAGACAAAACCGTTGGAAAAAAGTTCAGAAGTTGGGGCTGAAACTCTAGATACCAAGTAAAGGTTTAATTTGGGTTTCATGAAACTGGTCGCTTAATTTAGTGGCATTGAAGAGATAATTCAACAGCTTTTACTATGGAAACATGCCAGGCCACTCCAGGGCAAGCTGGGCCAGACCATTCCATGACGTTAAGGTCTGGGATGGCAGATGCAACAATTTCAAAAAAACACAGGATTTTGGTCACTTTTATGTATGGGGTAATGCCCCAGGTTGAGGGCATTACCAAAATAAGGAGCAGTGCAAAGTGGTAGATGCTGGGGTGGCCCCACTTTTGGTAATGCCCTGAACTGGGGACCTTAACCCATGTAAGGACCTGCTGAAATTTGCAACAAGATGAAAGATACCTCTGGTAACCAGAAGATCCCATTGGGAAAAAGGGGAGATACCTCCATAAAATGAAATGCCTTGCCATTTCTCAGAAGTCAAATTTCTGTGTAGAACATGCGGTCCCAATACATGAGTAAAGTTTTTTTGGCAGGTCTTTAGCACTGTATGATCATCACAGGAAGGTTGTGTCATAAAATGCAAGAAAATAAGATAATCTGCCATCCCAGAGTCGAACAGACAGACCTTATGTTATCCGACGTTCCTGCTAGCTTCTCGCCCTGGCTAGTAGTTCTGGACTGTCAGTAGCAGAGAGGAAAGAAGAGTGTGAACTAGAGCATGTTCCACGAACACATGAGAACTCTCAAGTAGAGCATGTTCCTTGATGATCAGCTGGTTCATGAGTGTGAACTAGAGCATGTTCCACGAACGCATGAGAACTCTCGAGTAGAGCATGTTCCTTGATGATCAGCTGATTCATCTGCATTTCATGTAATGCAGTGGGAATGAGAAAACACTAACTCATTGCAACACTATCGAGGAACATGCGTTTCAAGCTGCTAGATCTGCTCATAATGCGCGGAAGATGATCCAGTTGCTTTTGGATGATTAAAACAATTTCTGCGGTGCAATGACTGGGAGACGCTTATTTCCAAGGATCTGCGCATGTACATGCACACGAAACAATCACAAATACGTGCTCAACTGCTCATGTGCTCGACGGGAGCAGCTTGTATTTCCTGCCATGCACGAAGCTGAATAACATGATGAACTCATTACAGTTAGGACATGATGCGCTGCATTTTCAAAAATGCAGTCAGGACTTGCTCATAAACCCATTAGAAATGTTAGACAAGAGATCACGTTAGCACAACTCTGGCCTGTATCTGGCATCTCCAGAACTCACTCAGTCCAGAACAAACAGACATTATTCGCAACTCTGCATCGATAAGAGTTGTCATGCCCGAAAGCAATCAAGACAGTCTTTTAAGTTTTCTCCTAGTGCGCGCATCAAACTGGTTTGTATATACACTCTAGAAGGGCAGAAGCACTGTAGTACAAAATAATAACTGATCAGGCTCCTGAGAATTGGGATTAGAAATAGTAGTGAGAACGCAGGATGTGATATTGACGCGGCTCAATCTGAGGGCAACGCCAAGCTCTAGCATGGTCATCGGATTGAGCACCGCCAATATCACATGCCGAAGACCTACCCTCCATTAATAATTGGCAATGCCCAGCTTCCACCTCCCTCTTCTTCTCGAACTGTGTCGCGAAACCTCCGCCACGCTGAGAGAAAAATCCTTTCACCAATCGACCAAAGACAACTTCGATCATGATCACCTCCGGGGACAAAATTGATCAAACTCTCTTCATGCTCCGATCACTGTTTTTACGTCCTACATTTCGGAAAAACCCTATCATCATCCGAAGTGTCTCCAGCAGCCCTGCTAGACTTCTTGTCACTACAGGAAACTCGTTCTTAATGTGCGTTATTTCTGCTGCTTAACGCCAAGTTCACCCTGATCGTTTCTGAACAGCACTCAACTGATTTCCCTAGAAATACAACAATATTGCAGCAACTCCTGGACCAGTGCTCAGTATAATGTGGCCCAGCAAAAGAAAATTCGATGAACAAAAGTCAAAACATGCGGGTTTGGCTCAGAAAAATGGTTTTAACCTAGCATTTTTCCACAGGATGCTGAGGTTGGTAAGCCACGAGCAGAGCCTAACATTCGTCTGTCTAACGGTATAACACACCTTGCTGCAAACTCGCCGTGCATGCGCAATGCTAGCAGTAGTACCAGCAGGATATATATGATGCAAAACTAGCTAGGCGAATATTGCGGCTCGTTGCTAAAGAGCACGGCCAAAGCTCCTTCAATACAAAGTTCAAGACTTGGATCAGTACTAGCTAGATGCTGCCCAACCCATGAACAGTTATAGTACTAATATATTTGCTGCTAGTTGTGGATCACCAGCCAAAGAGCACGGCCAGCAGCTCCTCCAGTACAAAAGTTCAAGACTTGGATCAGTACTAGCTAACAGCTGCCCAACCCCATGATCAGTGGTAGTACTAGCTACAGTGACGAAAAGACAGTGGCCATGGCTGCAAACAACAACAACACTGCTAATACAATAATGTGTACAAAGCAGCAGCAGCCGGCTGCATGCATGGAGCTGCAATGGAACAATAATGCAAAAAACTGAACTAGTCTCGCTCCTAAGCTGCTGCTTCGTTGGAGAACATCAGGTAGATAGCAGGGGGAGCTGGGACAGAGAATAAGGAGAGGAATGATGAACTACAAGAGACTGACGGAGACTTTGGTTAGAATAATAGTTTCCCTCTTCTTTTAAACTATTTTTCCAGCCTACTAGTCAGGTGCAGGCAAGAAAGTCTGGAAGTTTCTTTTTCACTAGCCCATTACACTCCATCAACTGCCTCTTTCCAAAGTTTTATCTAACTGATTTCACTTGTTAACTTACTTTTCTGTCTTTCCTGTCTCAGGCAGGTTGTTAGTTCCTTCTTATAATTTTGGATGGAATGATCCTGACTGACTGTGGAATAGGCTTGTGTCCAGGGGTGAATATAAAAGCCTATAAAGCCAAGGAGATTGTTAGAATGAGAGCCTTGAACCCGTTTAAGGAGTTAACTTGAGTGAATTGGTGTTAGTGTCATAGACTTGGTGCCTAGGTACAAAGAAAAAAATGTGACCTAGCTTGATGATAAATTGGTTCAAATCAGTGACTGATTTTTAAAAAAAAGAGTGGCCTTAGTCAACTAGTAGTTACATGATGCATGCAAAAGCACATGCAAATTACAAGGAGTTTTTAACACATTATTCTCATAGTATACAAAGCTTAACCAATTTATATACAATTTCAACCTTGCAACCAGTATTGGGTTGTTCAAGGTTTATTATATGAAGAGCCTTTGGTTCCAGTTCTAAGAAATAAATCAAAACTGCCTCAGTTCTGGTTTCCTTTCCACATCTATCTATGAAGGAATGAAGGAAGGTAGTTTGTTTTGTTTTGTTTTGTAGTTATGAGATCCACCCAACCGGGATGCTTCAGATCGTGTTCTTGGTGTCTTTGGAAAGCTCTCTACGAGAAAGGGTGCATGGGCTTGGTTCCATGGCGTTTGGACTTGCTGTGCAAAAGTTCTTGAATATTGAATGATTTCTTCACTGAAAATTAAATTAAACCGTAGCTGAAAATTTAGGAGAAACTGGAATGTGCCTTTGGTGTTGTTGGAAAGATCTTGATGAACAGGATTTAATGGAATTTATTTGGTAAGATTTGGATTCAGAATGTGGGAGATATTGATTTTTAAGTGATTTCTGCCGCTGAAAATTCAAACAAATTCCAAAAAACCAGCTTTTGAAAGGAAAAATCAGTTGAGGACATGGTAACGCTTGGGCGAACGGCCCAGGCCACACTAGTATAAATGGAATTGGGAATTTGGTTCTGGGTTTGGTTATAAAATATAAATTTTTTATTTTGATTTCAATTCTGGTTTTGAAATCACACGGGTTTCAGTCTGGTTCTTACTAACGTGGATCAAAATTGATGTTAACTTGGTTGACTATCAATTAACCCCTGGTTCTAGTTCCTTGTTTTTCAAAGACATGTATTTACAGTTCTAGTTTTGGTTTTATAACATAAATAGAGCCGGGAACTTGGTCTAGGGAACTTGGTCTAGAATTCAATTCTTACAACAATAAAATTTAGTTCCAATTCTAAAAATTAATTGCAATTTTCTTTTCATTCATTTTTTAAAGCATATTCATAGTTAGAGTACCAAAAAGATTGTGTAAGAGGACTGCAAAGAACTATTTTAAGTTTTTATAATATTTATTATTTTATATAGTGGATTGTAAGGACTGCAGAGGACTATCTTAATTTTTTATAATATTTATTATTTTACACAGTGGATTGTTGTTTGCTTCCAGCATTACTTGCTTGACCTCTCCTTGTACTAACAGACAGGATTCTACTATCATACATGTGTCATTTGTTTACATTTTTTAATGGGTTTAGGATTGCAAGAGAATGTGAAAAGGAGGAGAAATAGAGAGGAGAAAGAAAGGGCTAAGCCTATTTTGCCTGCCAACAAGTAACAATTGAGAGACAAAATAAGGGGCCTGGGATGAGCTGGTAGTTGTATCCAACACCTCATTTTGGGAATGTCTCTCAATTGTGGGCTTTATCAGAAAGCATGGAGCATGGGTAAGGGAGATTCTAAAAATGTGGCCAAATTCAACTATTGCCTCATCTTAGGTCCATTATCTTGAGAATTGCCCCCAATTATGACTTTACCCTCTGTGTAAAGCACTTGGAGAAAATACCAAAGTGTTTTTAGAGAACACATTATATCCATGAATATGGATATCCTTCCTAGAAATTAGAGGATGGATATTACATCTACTCTTTTAGAGTGAGAAGGATCTTAGACTGAAAAATCTTTCACCATCTTGTACATCCCTCCCACTCTTAGTGAGTAGCTAGGTGTAATATCCCTCTTTTCCAGGAGGGATATACATAGACATAAGTGGAAGCTTATGAAAAAATTTCAACCCTACAAACAAATAAGCTAAAATATTTCTCCACTATACAAATCAGAGATGGGTTGCCCACAAGTAGTGGAAGCTTGGTGGTAGCAAACATCCTTTCCCATTTTCACTTGTATAGGCTATCAGTGTTCACACCATGGTATTTCCAACACTGCAACTCCAGTCAGACTCAATGACAACCTACTGTGGAAACTAGGAAGTTTGCTGCTAAGATACATGTAAACAAATGGTGGGGCCAAGGATCTCTTAATAATCACTCCTAAGGTGAGCAGGGTTTGGAGTTTGGACGTTTGGACACAAGAGTCCAGTGTGACCAAAGCTCTAACTGGTTGGGCTCAGTTGTGGCCCGTGCCATCACAGTTTTCCACCTGGATTTGGTTCACTTTATGACCAGCCCCCTTACTGGTTTCATTTATCAATGGTTGTCCTACTTCATTCAGCATGAGAAAGTTTGCTGGGTTCTGTCCACTTTCTCACCCAAAGAGCAAAAACAACCAAGGAAATGGGTTAAGTGACTTACTGCGGCCACAGTGAGCACAGTAGTGTTCACCCACTATTTCAGATGGCAAGTTAGTTCTCTCATTTCCCTTTTGTCCTTTTTTCAAAGTTATTTAGCATAAAACTGAACAGTAACGCAGAGAGAGGCCTGTGCCAAACCTTACAATCTGGAAGAAACAAAGGGAAAATTAAAGGAAAAAGTACACTGTTACTGGACGTCTTGAAACCATCCTAACAGAACTAGTATCACATTGGTACCTTCACCCTGTTGAGTGATACGTCTTTAGGCTAGTGGCTATATACTTAACCTGGAAAATGTTAGATTTGGACTCAGAGACCCTGATTTAGTCCTAGGAGAGATTAAATTTATTTAGGGTTTCTGTTTTTTTCCATGATACCAGTGTCGGTGCTGGTTCAATCAAGGCATTGGACGCTAACCCAGGGCTTCAGCTTTCTAAATCAGCCTACTATAAAGTGACCTGCTATACAGTAACCTATGCCTCTGATGGTAAAACCTTGATTGATAACACAGGTTGGAGAGGCCAACCAGAAAAGCCAATGAAGGGGAAGCATCCAACCAAGGGTACTTATGCCTATTGCCAACCTACATCATCCACCAGTAGACCAATGAATGGAACCTCATTGCAACTCAATTGTGGATGAAGCCCACTGGAGATGGAAACTCATTTCAACTTGGCTGTGTATGAATGGCGCTTCCCTTTGCCATTTTCTAGATATTCACAATTTCCTAGTTTGAACGATTTTCCTAATGTGAGATGGATATCGTACAACTAGTGAATGGCGGTTCCCTTTGCCGTATTCACAATATCTTGCATTTTTGGAAGAGTATTAGAAAGTGCCAAATGTTGAACCCACAATCTCCTCTATTGTCAAAAGGGCTGGGTTTATAATATTCTCATGTTAGGGTCATTCTCTTCATCTTTGTTGCCTTGTTGGGTTTGATGGATCACTTTCACCTTTGTGTGTTGCACACAATCCTCATAACCTTGGGGATAAGTGAGATTAAACGCTTTGATGAATGTTATGGGAAAGGGATGGATAAAACAAAAGCTTCAATGCATGATGATGGTGTTGATATCTTGTTCTTTCAATCAAAGGAGAGCTAAAAAATAGTCTCCTATGTTTAGGAATTTTTTCATTTCCAAGAATGTAAATGTAGAGGCATAAATGAGAGTTTGATGAAAGTGGTGGAGCCTAGATATGTGCAGCTTCATCTCCATATTTGAAGTTTCAGCTACCATAAGGTTTTTCTTTTCTTTTTGTCATCTTTACATTTTCATCTTTTATGAGTTTTCATAGTGAAAATTGAGGTCATCACATGTGCACCTTGTGTGTCTGTGGTGAGAAATGATAAAACAAATTTACTATTCAACCCCTTGCTGCTGAACCAGGCGAGGAACTACGGTATACTTGGGTCCAGCCTTTTGTCATATTGACAAAATTTTGTTGAAAAGTGAAATTAGAAAATAAAAAATTGACATTGAAGTGATTTTTGGAGGGATTTAATTGCCAAAAGTGAGCAGGAAAAAATAACTCTTCAAATTTTTGAATTTGGTTGAAAGTGCATAGCAAAACAATAAAGAGGATGATTAAAGATTGTACTTCATATTTGATTTATATCATATTTGGCTAAATCTTCTTAAGGATGATCACCACTTTGAGTACAAACAAAAATTCTTAAAAGAACACTGCTTGGGTCACACACACATATTGTTAGAACGACACTGATTGGGAAGTGGTATGCGTAATGTCAAAGAACTTTGCCATCTAACCTCACCAAATAGAACACCTGCTAGTTTGAATTCACCACTATTGTGAGTCTGTGAAGCAAGATGAAATCTAAACAAACATTCTATTGATGATTTCTATAGTGATCTTTTAATAGTAATTACCAATTAATATTTGGAGATTTGGGTGGAGAATTGGGCATTGGTAGCCGGCTTGAGTGACCCAGCACCCACCAGTGCACCATCCAAAACATCCCGTTCTGGGATTTCATGGATGGGATGAACCTGTCCCCCAGAGTCAGTTTATTTGGTCAGTAGTTTTTTTTTTTTTTTTTTTTTTTCTCCTTTTTTTT
>Ga0209208_10006674_pt1 | contig 15882 bp, 2 predicted proteins | sample S1TSphfallax_3_FD_187694 | JGI IMG/M metagenome (GOLD analysis project Ga0209208, IMG submission 187694) | Host-associated microbial communities from peat moss isolated from Minnesota, USA - S1T2_Fd - Sphagnum fallax MG (SPAdes) (version 2) | ecosystem: Host-associated > Plants > Peat moss >...
TGAGTTACCTGAGTATGCATTGCCACACAAGAACACTCGCACAAACTTGGGCGGCACTCGAGGCATGCCCCTCAAAACTGCCATGTAATCCTTTGCATTGTTTTCCAATTGTGCTTGCACTTGTGCAGCTTGCCCCTCCCGTTGCAATGGCGTTCCCCACAAGTCAATCCGCATCAAGGAAGGATGCATGCGAACAAGATCCATCATCTTAGCCAGCACATCAGGCCCTTTAACACCGTCACACGAGCAGAGGTTAAGGTGGCGCAAAGTCTGATTTTTCTGTAATGACTCCAAAATCTGACACACATCTGATTGTTCCAATGGAGTCAAACTCAAGTCAATGTCCCTCAATGAACGATTCATTTGGAAGAGATCCATCATCTTAGCTAGCACATCAGGCCCTCTAACACCATCATGACACGCGTGGAGGCGAAGGGAGCACAAAGTCTGATTTTTCTGTAATGACTCCAAAATCTTACACACATCTGATTGTTCCAATGGACTGCCAGCCAAGTCAATGTGGGTCAACGAACGATTCATTCGGAAAAGATCCATCATCTTAGCCGACACATCAGGCCCTTTAACACCTTCACACCCGAATAGTACCAGGCGAAGCAACGTCTGATTTTTCTGCAGTGACTGCAAAATCTTACACACGTCCGATGGTTCCAAGTCGCAGCCCGAAATGTCAAAATGTGTAAGGGTATCGTTGGTGCGTAGCATGTGAGCGATTGCTTCGCCTGCTCCTTGTCCCATTTCGGTATCAAAACCATTAATGATGAGATGTGTCAATGATTTGTTAAGGGGTGGGTCTGTAGCATGACCTGTAAGGGGCTGAAGCAGCGCTTCTACTCCATTGGGGCCCAAATCAGTCCAGCTCAGATTCAAAGAATTCAAGGTTGAATTTTTTGCCAACATTGATCTCAATGAAGCACCTGCACTGGACTCTCTCCCCTTCACCGTAAACTGCTCCAGAGAAAGCTTTTTGAGAGCGCAATTGTTTGCCATCTTTTCACACACAATTTCAACGCGATCATCGTCCAATCCGTTCAATGTGAGAGAGTTCAATGCCGGATGCAGATTTTGGCAAAGTAGTTTAACCTCCTCAATACTCAACTTTGGATCGGAGGCGCCTATGTCCAATTCCTTCAAGCTTTGGCATGTACTGACAGCATCTATGAACTGATGGCGATGCTCTTCATATGCTTCATCATATCCATCCACTGCTCGTGTAAACTTGAAGCCTAGCTTCTCCGGTTGCGATTCATTTAAGCAACGGATAGCCTCTTCAAAACTTACCTTCCCTCGGTTAGGTTCCCACAAGTGCACCGCATGGTTTTGAGGTGGAGAGGCAGGCATATCGTTATGAATGAGTGGATCCAGGGTTGAGAGACGATCCCTTTGTACTGAGCGTTGTGATTCTTCGCTTAGGATTCGACCTGGTTGATCAAACATTTCACCCTGCACGATGGTCTCTACAGGCGAAATCTCTTGTGCAGTTTGCTCGCATGAGCTGTGGCCACACTCGCTTGTGCTCGTACCTTGTCCCGTATCCGCTGCATCTACCGCCAGTGTCAAACCCTCTGACTCCATTTCCCCAGCAGCTGACACTGAATCACAATGGTAGACCCTGCAACACTATAACACACTATAAGTAAGCTTCACTTGATGCGGCAGAGGCTGTCCACGGAGAAACTATGTTTTCAGAAGTGCATATTCTTCCGGCAATCAAAGTCATCTAGACTCATGTCGGACTTATTGTAGTGTATTGTTTGGTTTCTGTTAGTTGCAGCTCTAGCGCGACCTGGAAACATTCTGATTTCTCACTTGGAGCTCAAGCCATGACTTTTCAACTCAATTTCTTAGTCTTCAATTTTGTGAATCACTACACGACATGTCGGTCTCCCACTGATTGGGACATTATATACATGATAAGGGAATCCAAGCTGAATAGCAATGTTGGTGCAGGTCATATAGATCCATGTTTGGGATGCGAAGCGTGCTGGTGTGAGGCACGTACCTGCTACTTTTTGCGAAATCGAACAATTGGTAGCTCAAGGACTGGGAGTCCTTTTGTTCCGAATAGGCAGCGTCCACTTAGTGATGTGCAATAACAGCAGCAACTCACACATCCCGCAGGCAGAAAATTTGTAACACTTGCTACTTTGTGCCAATTTGAACGAAGCTGTTCAAAGAAGGACCCATTGTGGGATGAGTATTTAAACTACTCCAGATTAATGAGTAAAGTTTGCTAGAGTGAGAGCTCAAATATGGCGAATAATGGATCTGCAAGTGATTTTTCCCGCACTGGAGCGCACGGTGTCACCAAGGAAAATTGAGGATATTTGGAGCGTTATGGTGGGATACCCACCTCAGGACTTTCCTCCAACGACTACTATTGCACAACTTCAGGCTTCTTTGACTTGTGCACTTTGTTTTTGGTTATTTTCATCTCTTGTTCAGGACTCCATTTGATCTTGTGGCTAGGCTTGAAAGAGCGCTACCCTGCAGTCACCAAATATCACACATTGTCAGCTGTGGCTGGGTTCAGAACATTGTTTCGTCATAATTGAAGGGTTGCTAGCGTTGAAAACTAAGAAACAACTCGACTTAGATATGAGATTCCTTGTGTATCTACCAACCTGATCAGTTTCGAAGAATTGGAGGATTGAATGAGTGTGCACAATAATGTCAAGAAGCTTGGACTTTGAATGAGATGATTTTTTTTGAACTGGTTAGTTTTATGTCTTCATGAAGACAAACCTCCCGGGAAGTAATCTGCATGTCAGGAACTCGATTGAAGTGTACAACAACACGATGCTAGGAATTTTGAGTCTTAAATTATAGTGAATGGATAATAGCAATTCTATTGGTGCATTTTGAAAATGGGGAATTAATTCTGAGATTCCAGCTTGAATGGGTCTTGAGAGGAGAGAAACAAAGGAGAGTAGGTGTGCACACGTAGTCCGGGTGCTAAGAGAGACAATGAAATTCCAAAGGGAGGCCTCGAGAAGAGAGCAAGCTAAATTAAATTAAACAGAAGTGTGGGTCTTCCTCAGTGTACTGGAAGACAACTGAAAGACATTGACTCTGATTATTACATATCCAAGTTGTTGAAGCCTCGGTAACCAGTAGTACTAATAATGGAAAAAAAAACAAGCTTGGGTGTGAGGATTCGAGAGAGTTAGTACCGTCGGGCTGTGCCAAGGCTGCCAATCTGCTAAGTAGTGGACTCGTACATGAGCGTGTAGTCCCTAGTTACGGACCACCGGGATTGGGGCTCCAACTCTCCATCTTCCTGCACGCTTGCTTTGAGAGCTTGCACGCTTGCAGTGCACTACAAACCACGAGGCTTCTGACCCACTCCCTCCTCCTTCTCAAAACTACCTTCGAACTGTCAAGTTTTCAGTCCCTGTAAGTTACCGACCCCCAGGTGCGTTGCTCATACAGATCTCCATCTTCTTGCAAGCTAGCTTTATAGAACTTGCAAGCTTGCAGGCCCTTAGCAGGTAAGAAGCTAGAGCTTAATGGGTGTTGCGTTGAAAGCATCCTGTGCAACAATCTACTTAGAACGCATCTCTCCAGCCACTTCTTGGCTTGATGAGGAATGTCAGACGTAGTACACTGACGCACTCAAATGATAGATATCGATCATCACACATTTGACTGCCTTGCACATCATTGACATGCTCTACCCAGGGTTTCTTTTAAGGATTTTGTGAAGTAGCCAAAGTGGCCATCATTCACAAAATAATTTAGCCAAACTTGGCTACATACTAGATATGAAAGTAGGAAAAAAAAGAATCCTTCTATATGATTGGATCTCTACTGTAATTTATTCATAAAAATCTGATGATTTGAACAAAAATCCCTTCGAAATAAGGCAAATTTGGGGCAATTTTTTCCATGAGAAATCCTTTAGGGTTGAAATCATACTATGAAAGAAACACAGTTGTAGAGGGCTCTCTTGACTTTTCATAAACCAGGAGCCATGTCCCTCATCCAGTATTTTTTCTTGGAAAGTAGAAAGCTCTTCAGTGTGAAGAAATCCATGTTGAACTAGAAGATTGATTGGTACCCACGTTACATGTGTATGTACAACTGTTCACAAAGGCTTTCAAATTAATTAATTATTGAATATGCATGTGTTGAAGCTTTGGTTGTATATATGGAGTTGTCCAACTATTTACTGGAAAATATATGAAATTGATTGAAGTGCTTGTGGACAAAAAAGTTTATGGGTGAAATATTTGAAGATCAGAGTTTTTGTGCAAATGTATATAATGGGAATGTAAATAGAGCTCCTTCCAGCCTCATTATTGGGCACGTGCAAATCCTAAAGTGTTCAGAGGACTAGGTCATTTGGGGCCTGTGCGCGAGCCCATGCTTTAGAACTTGAAAAATTTCAGGCAAAGTTTTGCATAATAATTATTTTGGCAAATACAAGAAAAATTCAATCAAATGTGGCAATAAAGGCAATTAATTTGGGATGTGGGCACCTAGAATAATGTTTTGACAACCCCTGCACTTGTCCATCATGGTTGTACACCTATTCCGCTTAATCCACACTGATGTCAGCAATAAGCTCATTTTTCTGAGTCTGCTCACAAAATAGTAGGTAGCATTTTGTATGGTTGACAATTATGACACCTTGTACCTTGAAGGACCTAACAAATTACAATACCCATTTGTAATGATGGGTGAAAAGTTAGTATTATGTCTTGATTAGAGAGACCACAACAGTTCAGTGGGTGTGATGTATGATCCCTTTGTTGGGATAATCCTTACTTTCCAAAGGCTGCTCTTCTCTACCAGGTAAAGACTGTAACACCGAACCCATGTACTGTGAGTAAAAAATACCAGATACATTACGACATATGTATTGTTGGTGCCCCTAAAGTTCATCCTTTAGGTTTGTGTGCATCTTGGTCTACTTGGTTCAGACCTTTGACCTGGTGCTGGGTTGGTGGCCAAAGGTAGACACATGCCATTGCTTTAGAGCTTCCCCCCACCACAAAAAGATCAAAGATTGAATATAGGGTAATGGCCGATACCAGCAACCACATCTTGTGCAATATGTACATGAAAAGCGTCAAACTCCATAGCCTACCCATTCATTGATATTATAGTTATCAAAACAACTTGGAACTCTAGCAACTTGAAATTTCCCAAAAGAAATAATTCAGATTTTTTTTCCAGCTTAGCTACGTGCAATAAGATGTTGCTTCATGCTAGCATAATGGCCTCACATGATGCACACAACATGAACTTTAAACTTTTGATGGTGGTACTCTTTCTATGTGAAAATTAATCCAGGTCCTTGAAATCATAGTTCAGTGTTCCTCCAGACTTTTAACATCCAAATTATAATAATAATGAATGCATATTTGAAAGCACTTTTTGGAGGATTGTCAAGCCTCCCACACTAGGTCCATGCTGGGGAGGTTAGTTCTATTTCATTCTAAACAAAACCCAAAAAAATATAGGGTTCAACTTATTGGAATTTTTTTTAAAAAATAATTTATGCATATTGGGTGTCTATAATTCAGTATTAAAATTAAAAAATCATTATTTCTTAGCATACCAAAAAATATTTTTTCATTTCAAGTGCTTGCCAAAATATGGAGGGAGTGGCCTCCCCATGGTTCCATGAAAATTAAGTTGAATTTGTTGGCAAATGGCTCAAAATGTTGTGTAACATGTCTAACCCTTTCATGGGTGTCATTAAAGGTGTTTAAATATCACAAATTTCAATTGAATCTTTGGTGACATCAAAATTGCATTTTGAATGTGATCGATCCAAAAAACATTTGGCTTTGGAATGAGTGGGTAAAAGGTAACACTGTAAAGCTAAACCACTATTTGTTGGATGTGATTGCACAGTCCATGCGATCCTTCATCTGTAAAGGTAGCTCTTGTTCTACTAGCTAAAGAATTTGAGGTTGAACATACATATATGACAAGTTATATTATTTAACAAAACACCAAAATTCCATCTAAACCATATCTTGCACCAAAACAAAATAAAATGAGTCATATACAAATTTAATTAGAATAGACCCTTGAAACTAAATGAAGTAAGGAGAATGCATTGAACCCTTTCCTATTGCATGCACTAGTTTTTGCTTTGCTGCCAATGTGTCTGACGTTTTAAATCCTGAATGATTGGCCAACCTCTCCCATGCATGCCCAGTTAAATTAATCATTGGTACGAAGTGCCAAAAAGGCTCAAAGCCAAACTTGCCAAATTAACAGTGTTTTCATTGCCAATTTTGTGATGTAGCGAAAGTGGGGATCAGCCAAATCTGGCTATATACCAGATATGGAAGTTACCAAAGAAAAACTCTATCTACTTGGTTACCCACTGGAATGTATCATTTAAAAATTGAGATTTGAAATTTTTGGAATTTGGTGAAGTTGAGTTAGTTTTTTTCGTGAATGTCCCTCGTACCAGGACTTGTTTTTCAATTTTTATTATAAGAGAATTGGTGAATTCCCCCCTCCCTCAATGGCTAAATTAGTTGAATTTATTCTAGAATAGCACAGTGTCCCAAAAATTTCTTAAATGTCTTGTCCAAAATTGACCAGAATTCTTGGGAAAAAGAGACAGCACTACTTTGTATGGGAAGAAATCATATTCTTTTCAGTTGGACGTTGGTGAAAATTCGCCAGTAAAAATATCACTGCCAAATGAACTGGTTTGCATTTTCACAAAACATTTTGTCTATTGTTCCAAATCCCAGGGCCGACATCTTAGATCAAGTAGTGTTACTATGTATTAGCACTAGTGTTGCCCAAATTCACATCATATTTTGGTTTTTAGTCTAATTCTGTGGCCCACAGATACTAGTTTTTCATTGGAAAATTTGGAACTAGACCTAAACCAACATCCTACAAGAACCAAATGAGATGGCCCTTTCACTCATCCTCATGCTCTTGGGCCCCTAAGCTCTGCACACCTTCTAACACCTAACTGGTATCAACCTACGCATCTCGCCACACATTGGGTTGGCACAAAGTCTTCCAACTTTTTTTGGACTTGATAAGCCTCCCTACAATAGATGAGCTAAGACAAGCTAGGACTTAGTCTAATGTGGACCCTTTCACAGGAGCCAACTCCCCAGACAACTCAGGTACAGTGAACCAACAACCCCATCCACTCAATGCCTGTTATTGCTCAGTTGTGGATGAACCTCAACTGAGTTAATATTTGGTTTCACCTTGGTAAGCAATTTTATAGGAAATATATAGGTAGATAGGTAGGAAAATAGGAAACTACTAGGTAAGTAGATGGTTTATTCATAGGTAATGGCTGTTTTTATTACCTACTAGCAACCTGCTTGTGGGTTCTTAGCAGGCATGTAGAGAGAAAAGCAGCTGAGCTAACCACCATGGGAACTCAACAGAAAACTATTTCCTGACCACTTACCATTCATCCTTCATGGTGCACTGGTGGGTGCTGGTTCACTGTGGCCAGACAACTCCAAGTTGTTCCAAGAAACAACAATTAATGGATGTCTCAAGACCACACAAAACCAACTGTTTGGATAGGAAACAACTTTGAAGATTAACTTCCCATGCTGCCATGGCGGTCCTAGCACAAGGCCCACCTTGAATAAGATGAGCTTGTCCAAAGGGGCATGTTACCAGACATTGGATACAAACCTTTTGTTGGCTTTGCCCTTCATGGTAGAGACATTACCAAGCACCCAAAAAGGGGCTTTGTCCCTGCATTCTAGGGTCTTGTGAAGTTCTCTCTAGAGACATTTCTGACATAACTAAACGTCCACCTGGGCCTCACCATACTATGCTAACCCCCATATGTTTTCAATTCAGTATATTGAAATTTATGGATGTCATTGAAAGGATAGTGCCACCATTATATGGGCAGAGCCGCTCATTAATCCAGGTTTCAGGTTTTAAGCCGAGCCAAGGTTGATGTAGTAGCCCCACAGTGAACCAGTACCAGCCAGCGCACCATGAAGGATGAATAGTAAGTGGTCACGAAATAGTTCTCTGTTGGGTTCCAGTTCCTTAGCTAACCATGGGGGGTTAGCTAAGTTGCTTTTTTTTTCTACCTACCTACTAATAACCTGGACGACAACCCACAAGCAGGTTGCTAGTAGGTAGGTAGTAAAAACAGCGCTTGACTATGTATAAAGTATCTACATACCTAGTAGTAACCTATTTTCCTCCCTATCTACCTATACATGAGACCTATTTCCTACAAAATTGATTACCCAGATGAAACCAAATATTAACTCAATTGAGGTTTATCCACAACTGAGTAATAAGAGGCATCCAGTAGATGGTGCACTGGTGGGTGATAGTTTACTGTGACCCCTGTAGGCTAGCTTTATAGAAGCTGGAGGTCTGCAGTCGCTGAGAAGGTGACAAGGTACTCGATGGGTGTGTTGCATTCAACGCATCCTATGCACCAAGCTTCCTCAACATGGTCCTGTCAAGCCACTTCTTGCCATGATGTCAAATGTCAGGGCTGGAACACTAATTAACCCACTTAAATGACAGAGAATCATCATACAGAAGATCGTTTACTTTATAGGATTCACTTTGTCGTTGAAGCTTTGCATGTAGTGCTGACTGTCCTGGATTTCACAGCCTCACAACTCCATATGTTTTTATTGGCGAGTGAGCAAGCTTTCTAATGCTAATGAATGCATGTTGCCCTACAACAATCATCGGTACCGATATTACATGTGAGCAGTAATACCTGTTCAACAAGGCTTTTTGCCCATTACTGGGGCTACGACTTCAACATACCTTCAATCATAGCTTTTTGACTGGGTTGCACACATCCTTGGCATGTTCTAGCCAGGGTTTCTTTTAAGGAATTTGTGATGTAGCCGAAGTGGCCATCATTCACAAAACGATTTAGCCAAATTTGGCTACATACTAGATATGAAAGTAGGAAAAAAAAAAATCCTTTTATATTCCTGTCTACCTACTGGAACTCATCATAAAAACCTGGTGATTTGAAAACCAAATCCTTCAAAATCTGGTGTTTAGGTCATTATTTCTATGAGTAATCCTTTGTATAGATTGAAATCATATTTTTAAAGAAGCACTGCTTATATTGGCTCTCCATTTTTCCATATACCAGGACCCATGCCCCTCATTGAATATGCTTTTATTGGCAAGTAGAAGGCTTTTAAGTGCGAATTAAAGCATGTTGAATATAGAAATCATTGGTACACATATTACATGCGCATGGTAATAGCTGCTCACAATGTCTTTTGCCCATACCAGGTCATATGAAGAATTGTTCTTTAATACCTGCACAGGTTGTGTTGATAATGTTAAAGGATGGGGAAAAAAAATCGTTTGTGGCCAGGGATCATAGAGGTTACCTGGCAAGGCCCTCTGTTCCACTTTACTCTCACCTGTCTATTAGGTAGTCATAGTGATGGTCAGGCACCTAACCTTTCTACAGGCCCACCATAGTAGTGACTTTTTTCCACAAAAGTTTCAGAGTAAAAAGTGGGAAATTTTTGGTTTTTTAGTGTAAATTTGAGGTTTTTCAAAAGATTCGCCAAAATTCTGATTGTCACAGTACTGAAAATCAAAACCCGGCTCGCCAAATCCAGCATTCCTCCACATAACAGCCTGCAAGGTCTATTTCCTCTTCTGGCGCATGAAAACATCTCATTGTACTAACTCCCATACTGAATCGTGCAGTTGTCAGTTGGTTCACATGAAAATTCAGTAAACTATAACTGAATACATCTTTTAAGCAACATCTTGCTTTCTGGACAAGTATTCAGACCTTGTACATATCTTGAGGGATTTCTAAAACCTTGTACCCTGAGTAGTAAGGAACTCAGTGGCAGGCCATAGTTATCTTAGAAAATTTCACCAAAAATATATTATTTGTAGGAAAGTTGAGCTTTTCATATATATATTTTGTCAAAGCAGAAAATGTTGTGAACATATAGAGAGTCTCATCAATTATTTGATTTTTTGGGCATGGAATCTTCAAAATTAATTAATCTTTGGACTGATATTTGCTGAAGCTGCCCTTGGATATCTGGAGTTGTCAAACTATTTAGTGCATTATATTCCAAACTGATTAAAGTGCTTGTGCATAAAAAAGGTTACAGGTAAGATATTTGAAGTTCAGATTAATTTTTCAAATGTACATAATGGGAATGTAAAGAGAGCTCCTTCAAGCCCCATTATTGGCCATGTGCAAATCCTAAAGTGTCAATATGACTAGGTCATTTGGACCAGGTGTTAGCCCATGTTTTACAATTTTTTAAAAATCAGGCAGAGCTTTGCAAAAAACATTTGGGCAAACACAAAAACTTCAAGCAGATCTGGCGATATAGGCAGTTCATTTGGGATGTGGGTAGCCAGAACAATCTTTTGACAACCAGTGCATCTGCTTATAAAGGTTGTAGATCCCTTAAGCTTAGTCTACACTGATGTCAGTTATAACCTGATGTTTCCAAGTCTGCTCACAAAATGGTAGGAGTTTTTGTTTGAATAACCAAAAACATCATGCATGATTTGGTAACAAGCTTCATTTACTAACGGGGAATCCATATTCTCTCACTGGACTCTCTATCAAGGGCACAACATGGGGTTAACTTGGTAGTTTTGACACTAAAAATACACATATCTTAAAGGACATTTTGTATGGTTGACAATTGTCACACCTCGTACATAAGGAAGGACCTAATAGTTTACAATACCCATTTCTCATGATGGGTGAAAATTAGTATTGACAAGATAGACCACAACAGCAGAGTCGGTGTGATGTACTATCCTTCTGTTGAGAAGATACTTGCTTGCTTTCCAAATGCTGCTCTTCTCTACCAGGTAAGTACTGTGAGACTGAACCAGTTTAATGGGAGCAATAGATACAATATACACTACAACATATGCATTGTTGGTGCCCTTACCTTGATCCTTTTAAGTATCTTGGTCTACTTGGTTCAAACCTTTGACCTGGTGCTCTGTTGGTGGCCAAAGGTATAGATTGGCATTGCTTCAAGGAGACCCAATATGGGGTGATGGCCAGACACCGAAGAGCACATCTTGTGCAGTGTGTACATGGAAATGTAAATTCCGTACCCTTTCCATTCATCGATATTATTGTCAAAATAATTTGGCACTGGTACATACTGTCTGATCTTTGATTGAAGTCCTTAATTAAGCTTTCTTATCTATTATGTAGCAAGCTTGCAGTCCCTTAGCAGCTAAGAAGTTAGGGCTTAATGGGTGTTGCGTTGAAAGCATCCTATGCAACACTCTACTTAGAACGTATCTCTCAAGCCACTTCTTGCGTTGATGACCAATGTCAGATCTAGTACACTGACCCACTGAAATGATAGATATCGATCATCACACATTGACAGGCCCATCAGGTCTGCTGTACCTTCAAGCCCAGCTCATTGAGTTTGTTGCGAACGCTTGGCAGGTTGTACCGACTCTCGTGACCTTTCATCAACCTCATTGAGTATGCACCTAGTGGCAGATAGCAACCTCTTCAATTCTAAGTAGCGCATGGAAAGTACAACGGGACGCGTGGGAAACAAGTTTACAAGAGAATGCAGATCTCTACATCATCACAAACTGCAGAGCATGAGATGGTACTAAGGTAGGTTGGTTAAATCAAATTTAGTGAAAGTAAGAGAAGAAATGAATCTTTAAAGGCATATAATAAAGATTACAACAATCAGTAGTGACATACATCAGACATTATTTGGAAGTTCCATGTGAGCAACAGATGGGGGTTTTTTTTTAGTATGGTGCCAGTGTAGGTGTTGGTTCACCCAAAGGGAGTCTTCCAGTGATGAAGCTAGCACAAATCTCAGAGTCAACTTACATGTACATATTCACTTTTAATCTATCTCTTGACAGGTCTTTTTTTGGTTGGCCTTTGTGTGATGGTTTCAAGATTGTTTCATGCTTTCAATTCATGAATTCAGGTTCTTTTTTCCTCTTTTATGATCCAATGGCTTTTCACAGGCTTATTTCATCTAAATGTAGTTCATTGATGAACATTTGAAGTAAGCTGCTCAATGCCTGTTTTACATTAAAATGATCATCACTAGCAAGTTTACAATGTAGCAACAGTTTTCTTTGTTTTTTTTCCCCCCAATTTTGTGATCAACTTGAAGTGGGAATCATCTAGACAAAGATTTAGTCAAATTTGGTTTAAACAGGTAATAGATGGATTATTGTTAGCTTGTTGAGCTTGTTAGCTCAGAATGGATTTCATATTAGCATAACGGCCTCACATGATGCACACAACATGAAATTTAAACTTTTGGTGTTCGGCCTCTTTTTATGTGATAATTAATCCAGCTGCTTGAAATCATGATTCAGTGTTCCTCCACACTTTTAAAATCCAAATTATATTAACAATGAATGCATGTTTGAAAGCACTTTTTTGAGGATTCTGAAGCCTCCCACATTAGGTCCATGCTGGGGAGGTTACTTCCATTTCATTCCAAACAAAAACCCAAAAAATATAGGGTTCAACTTATTGGAGTTTTAAAATATATAGTTCACTTAATTTATGCAAATTGGATGTCTATAATTTATTATTGAAATACATTTTTTTTCATTATTTCTTAGCATATCAAAAAATATTTTTCCATTTGAAGTGCTTGCTAAAATCCATAGGGCCTCCCCATGGGTCCATGAGGATTAAGTTGAATTTGTCAGCAAATAGCTCAATCTGTTGTATAACTTGTCTAGCCCTTTCATGGGTGTCATTAAACATGTTTAAATATCACAAATTTCAATTGAATCTTTGGTGACATGAAAATTGCATTTTGAAGGCAATAGATCCTAAAAACATTTGCCTTTGGATGCATTTGGAGAGGGTAGGAAGCCACATTTTCAAGCTAAACCACAATTTGTTGGATGTGATTGCGCAATTCATTTGTGCAATCATCCATTTCTAAAGGTGGTTCTTTCTCTATTAGCTAAAGAATTTGAGGCTGAACCAATATATACATATATGACAACTTATATTATTTAACAAAACACCAAAATTCCAATTAAACCACAACTTGCACCATAACAAAATAAAATGAGACATATAAAAATTTAATTAGAATAGACCCTTCAAACTAAATGAAGTAAGGAGAATGCATTGAACCCTTTCCTATGACATGCACTAGTTTTGCTTTGTGGCCAATGTGTCTGCCTTTTTAAATCCTGAATGATTTGCCAACCTCTCCAATGCATGCCCAGCTAAATTAATCATTCGTACTGACTGCAAAAAAGGCTCCAAGCCAAACTTGCCACATTAACAATGTTTTCAATGCCAATTTTGTGATGTAGGCAAAGTGGGGATTGGCCAAATCTGGCTATAGACCAGATATGAAAGTTAGCAAAGAAAAACTCTATCTACTTGGTTACCCACTGGAATTTATCGTAAAAAATTCGTGATTTGGAATTTTTGGGAATTGGTGAATTTGAGTTTGTTTTTCCATGAATGTCCCTCATATCAGGGTTTGTTTTTTTTCAAAATTTCAAAAGAGAATTGGTGAAATCTCCCCCCCCCCGGCCCCCCACCTCAAAATGGCAAAATTCATTGAACGGATTCTACAATAACACATTTTCCCAAAAGTTTCTTAAATGTTTTGTCAAAAATTGACCAGAACTTTTGGGAAAAAAACAAATCACTACTTTGTATGGGACGAATTCATATTCTTTTCACGTTGGACTTTGGTGAAAATTCCTGGGTAGAAAAATCACTGCCAAATGGACTGGTTTGCATTTTCACAACATTTTGCCTATTGTTGCAAATCCCAGCGCCCACATCTTAGATCAAGTAGTGTCTCTATGTATTAGCACTAGTGTTGCCCAATTTCACATCATATTTTGGTTCTTAGTCTAATTCTGTGGCCCATGGATACTAGGTTTTCATTGGAAAAATTGGAACTAGACCTAAACCAACATCCTACTAGAACCAAATGAGATGCCCCTTTCACTCATCCTGGTGCTTTTGTGCCCCCAAGCTCCGAACACCTTTTAACATTTAACTCCTATCAATCTACACATCTCGCAACACATTGGGTTGGCAAAAAGTCTTCCAACTTTTTTTGGATTTGATATGCCTCCCTACAGTTGATAAGCTAAGACAAGCTCGGACTTAGTCTAATGTGGACCCTTTCACAGGAGCCAACTCCCCAGACAACTCAGGCACAGTGAACCAACAACCCCATCCACTCGATGCCTGTTATTGCAGAGTTGTGTATGAACCTCAACTGAGTTAATATTTAGTTTCACCTTGGTAAGCAATTTTGTAGGAAATATAAAGGTAGATAGTAGGAATGTAGGTAACTACTAAGTAAGCAGTTGGTTTATACATAGGTAAGGGCTGTTTTTATTACCTACTAACAACCTGCATGTGGGTTCTTAGTGTAGTCAGGTAAAGAAAAAATCAGCTGAGCTAACCACCATGGGAACTCAACAGGAAAATATTTCTTGACCACCTACCATTCATCCTTCATGGTGCACTGGTGGGTCCTGCTTCACTATGGCCAGACAACTCCAAGTTGTTCCAAAACATCCCAAGAAACAACAATAAATGGATGTCTCGAGACCACACAAAACCAACTGTTTGGATAGGAAACAACTTAGAAGATTAACTTCCCATGGTGCCATGGGGGTCCTAGCACAAGGCCCAGCTTGAATGAGATAAGGTTGTCCAAAGGGGCATGTTACTAGACATTGGATGCAAACCTTTTGTTGGTTTCGCCCTTCAAGGTAGAGACACTACCAAGCACCCCAAAAGGAGCTTTTTCCCTACAGTATAGGGTCTTGTGAAGTTCTCTCTAGAGACATTTCTGACATAACTAAAGGATTCACTTGGGCTTCACCATACTATGCTAACTCCCATACTGTTTCCAATTTAGTATATTGAAAGTTTATCATCTTTATGGATGTCATTTCAAGGGTAGTGCCACCATTAATCCAGATTTCAGTTTTTAAGCCAAGCAAACATTGCTCCTTGCAATTGTTTGGTGGGCAGGTCTGTTTTGGGAGTTGGGTCCCATGTTTGGCTTGTCTCAATTGGCCCTGCACACTCGGAACACTCTCTTCTCAGTCCTTGCCTTACAAGTGAAAGCAAGGGCTTCCTCATTCGGCTCCTTTTAAACTCTTTATTGATGCAGAATTGACCCAACTTGCCAACTTTGTGGCAACTGCATTTTGCAGCATTCCCCTTACAGTCTCTGTCATTCCAAGGCAATGAACCATCTTGGATGTCAGGAATGTTGTTGGGGACACAAATACCAAGTATGGGTGAAGCTAATCTAACAATTGAGTAAAACTATTTGGTGGGAAGGGTGGGCACGCTTTTCCTTCAAAGTTCAAAGCAATTAACAACATTGAAGAGAATTCATAAACTCAAGATTGGAAACCATAGAAACCAATAATCTTCCTAAGCTTCTAACATTGGGCATTCTTACAATAGATGTAATATGTGCGCACAATGGAATGGCATGACCAGTGTTTTTCTGCAAATTTTGTCATATTGAAAATTTGGTGATTTTTTCAAGAAATTAACAAAATTAGCTGAATTTACAGCAGAAATACATTTTAAGAAATTGTGAATTTTTAGTTTTGAAATGAAAAAAAATTGTAGAGTAAAAACGACAGTGGACATGACCTCATCTAAAATTTTTGTGAAAAACTTATGTATGTATTGCAAAATGGCATGTTATAAATGCATTAAAAAAATTTCAGGCATGCATCACCAAATTCTATCTCTGGGTGAAAAAAGTGGATCCTTAAAATTTTCAACTTTCCTACTTTGAAATTGCCAAATTTGGCTAGATCTTCTTATGGTTGATGGCCCTAAGTAACAACCTATGTAATAGCCCCACAGTGAACCAGCAC
>Ga0209208_10006676_pt1 | contig 15877 bp, 15 predicted proteins | sample S1TSphfallax_3_FD_187694 | JGI IMG/M metagenome (GOLD analysis project Ga0209208, IMG submission 187694) | Host-associated microbial communities from peat moss isolated from Minnesota, USA - S1T2_Fd - Sphagnum fallax MG (SPAdes) (version 2) | ecosystem: Host-associated > Plants > Peat moss >...
GAATAAAAAACAGAAGAAAGACCAAACAATTACTACATGTTGATGTGAGTCCACGGTACCCAAACGTGTATTAAAAATCCAGGGACATTAAAAAATGAAGTTAAAAAACAAAAAACAAAAACCCAACGCCCCTGGGGCCCCGTAAGAATTTGATTTTCCGTAGATTGGGAGAGAAGTGGCCACCCGAATAGGCGCCGGGGACGGCGGCACAGGGTCAGGGGGGGCAAATGGGGTGGGGAGAGGGTAGGCCGGCGCGAAAAAACGGGTCAACTCGCCGGGCCCGGCACCGTAGGCATCAAAACCAGGTCAAAAGGAAGAAAGCCTATAAATATGTGCCACGTATACAAAGGCCATGTACTTCCGGTCGGTTCTAGAAAATAAAAAGTAAGCTGCTAGTGGGCTCCATCTGAGTGGTCTTTTAAGTAGCCTTTTGCGTGTACCAGGTCATTGTACGTCCATATTAGTGGCGTTTTATCGATGCTGCACTTGACTTTTGTTATTAACCTTAATCTATCTCATGCTTAAAAAAGTGTGCGGCTAATTCAAAGCCCGGGCTCTAGGTCATTACCCAGCATAAAAGATCCCACAGAAATTTTCCTCAACAAACAGGTCCAATTTTACAAAGTGCAACACCAAAAAATTTCCCCTGAAATTTTCTCGTGAAGTGTTAAACCCCCAGGCCTAGGGCATTACCCAACATAAGGATCGACAGAACTTTTCTTGCACCAAAGAGGCCAATTTTACAATGTGCAACCCCAAAAAAATTTCCCCTGAAATTTGCTCATGAACTGTTAATTAAAGCCCGAGCTCTAGGGCATTACATAACATAAAGATCCCACAAAAAAATTTCTTCAATGAAGAGGCTGAATTTACAAGGTGCAACACCAAAAACACATTTCTGAAATTTTCTAGTGAAGTTCTCACTCTGATTCAGGTGAAAATATTACATGTAACAACAACAATAACACTTTGGTATTCGCACTTTGGCACATATAGTCATTGTTGATTGGCTCATCCAGATTTTATTTCATGTGTCCTTTTTTTTGACTAGTGATTGCAATAATTGCAGGTCAAGCAAAGGTTATGTCATATTGCAACAGACACCCTTTAAATGATTTTATCTTTATAACGTAAAGATATTTGGATGCTTACACTAGTCTGTATCAATGTGCTAACATGACATGGTCGACGAAAAGCTTTCGAGGTCTTCCTCTTTATATTATTTGTTCATTTTATAAGAAGAACGTGTCAATGGCTTTTCAAAAAGTTCAAGCCACCACTATTTTGTGTCAAGCAGTTGTGACAATAGAAGAGACCTCCTCTAAGCTTGATGTGCTTCCAATTTTTTCACTCATCTCCTTGCATGGCTTGCTTCGTGCTACCAATGATAGGTTTAGGTCGTAAGTTTGTGATTTCTGCTCTCAGGGCTCCCAATTGTGCATTCTGCACTTTTGGGTGTGATCTTTTGTTTGAACTTTGATTCTTTCTTTTTCCTTCTCTTGTTCCCTTCCTGGGTGTTGTGATTCATCATCTCCATTATAAAAGAGAGAGAGAGAGAGAACTTCAAGATGCTTTTTATTGTTGTTGTTACAGTCCACATGACATGATGCTTACTCCTTTATTATTATATTCGGGGACTTCGTCAAACTCACCACTTGTTGGTCCAAGTCAAGCAAGTCATAAGAGCCTGGAAACTCTGTGAAATCTGTAAGCATGCCCATTTTTGTAACTGTTATTTATAGCCTTTTCAATTTTCCCCTAAAATTTTAAAATAATATCATCATCATGGCCCAGCTTTCTTCCAGTTTTAGGTATCTCCTGCCTTTCCTTATTATTAGGTAGCCAGAAACCGAAGGAAGGAAAATATCTAAGCTTGAAAGATTGTTTGTCAATTCAGGAGTAATCACACTAAAAAAAGGCCTTGAGGTCAAGAAGAGGCATATTAAGCCACCAGCCCACAGGGTTGTAATAGCCACCTTGCAAGTGGAACTAGGGTTTGTTAGAACTGGAACAGAACCTAGAACCTTGAGGGAAAAAACAAATTGAACACAGGTTCAAGTTCTTTGAGTAGAACAAGTGTTTTTTTTTCCTTTCTTTTTCCCTGGAAAGTTGACAAGTAGGATAGACTTTCTGTATAAATCTTTATATCTATGCAATAATGAGTCTTGAGAGAGTGTAATTGTGTAGGTATACATATTTGACCCTGTTTTCAAATTGGCCCTAAAGTTTTTTGAATTTGAAAATTTGTGTCAAAATAGAAGCTATGAAGAATCAAGCTCAAACTTGCACTCAGAAAATCGATCAATAAATTTCAGGGATGATTATTTCATTGGAGCTGGTTAGGTGGGATGGGCTATAGTTGTAGGTCGTACAAAAAGACAATTTCAAACTGCAAATTTCTTAGAGGTAGGTTTTTAATTGGAAATTAAAGAAAATAAAATTTTACATGTTATAATATTTCAAAATGTCCTTATGGATCCTAAGATATCAAAAGATAAACAATTTTTCTTTTCTTTTTCAATGTTTTTTGGAATCTTTGTGTATTTTCAAAAGAAAATTTGAATCTTTGTGTCTTTCCAATTTCATACAAATGTAAATATGTGTTATTTCATTTTTTATGTTGAGATTATTTCAAGAGATTAACATGTTTTTTTTTTCTTTGAGATTAAGTTTCAAATTAAAAAATTCTCCCTTAAATACCTAATTCAAAGATTCAATCCCCATTTACTTAGCTCATTTAATGTTTATCCACCCTAATTGCTTCCAAATTTTCAATGAATAAAAAACAGGGCTGACTAATTAAATCTCCCCTTGGATGATAATTGAATGATATTTTGTACAATTTGGATCCTACATATATCTGAAAATAACAAAGTTTTCAAATATAAACCTTTATTTCTTTTTTGTCATTTCATTTAGTGCATAGCAACACAGAGCCCAAATAAATAATGTCACAACTAAGATTAGAGATTTTTTTCTTTTTTTAAATTTAAAAACAGAAGAATCAGCCAACACTAATTCAAATGTTCAAACCGATGTTAGACAAATATGTCCATTTCAACATATTAACTTAGTACATGTAAAGTTGAGATATTTTTAATGTATACTTGTTGACTCAGGGTCTGTGCTGTTGCACACTCTTAGTGACAATGGATGATGAAAAAAATGATTTAATTTTGTGAAATTTAAGTTCCATTCAAATGAATATATTCAACAGCATTGCATGCAACTTGAGCTGAATTCAGTTACAAAATTGAGTTCAATTTCAATTTCAATCTATTCAAATTTAATTGAGTTTAGATTCAATTAAATTCTGAATCGAATTTAAATTCAATTGAAGACAATCAATTTTGAATTGAATTCAACCAAATTATGTTAATTTCTTTTTCGTGTTCTTATAAATGTGTTGGTGACAAGAGTGAGATAGCTCCCCCCCCACCCCCTAAGTGCAGCCCGATCCTTCTTATTTTTGGCTGCATGGAATTTATATTTTCAAACCCTAGGCCAATGGTACCCCTTCCTAATAGGGTGATTTCAAGTTTCTGAATGCTAGAGTCCAAAAAATGAATTTCCTCATCCAACCTCCTCCAGCAATAAGTGTCATCTTATTACTTTTAAGTTTTGACTTGGCAATGGTTTATTTTTGGGATTTGGGTTAATTTTTGTTTTTCCATGTTTGTGATGTAGCTGAACTGGCAATCATTCATAATAGAGTTTAGTCAAATTTGGCTATAAACAGGAAATTAAAGTAAAAAAGTTTTAGGTTCCTTCAAAGTTTTGGCCACATGCTAGAACTCAACAGAGAAATCCGGCTTTATTTTTTTTAATGTAAATATTTGTTGAATAGAAAACCAAAAAAAACACATATATTTTTAGCCATTTTGAACTTGTTTTAGCCGACTCGCTAAATTTGGCAAGAAGCCTGGTCAGACCCCAGTTTTCCGCCAGTGGCCCGCCCGGTCGCCCCTTCGCCTCCACCTCCGCGTTCTTTCCCCTTCCTTTGTGCCCCACTCCTCCTCCTCCCCTTCGTCTTCTCTGCTCGAGTCTCTTGCGCTTCCCGATCCACTTTCACTTGTAGCCGCAGTCGAGAATATCAGGCTCGTGCGCTTCGCAAGCGATCAATTTTGTTCTTTCATAAAAAAAAGAGGGAGAGAAACTGCTGAGTTCCGCTTTGATTTTGCAGGATTTGATCGTCTATAGCTCTGGGTCTGTGGTTTTTTCTGTTTTTTTCTTCCTCTTCTTTCTTCCGTGTTTTTTGCGCGAGAGAAATCCGAGAAATCCGTGCTGAGAAGGAGGAGTTGGAGCTGCAGCGGTTTCGTGCATAAAGAAGAAGCTCCGTGGACGTGGTTGCAAGAGTTTGAGAAGAAGAGAAGTGCGAGGAGAGGGTGGGGTGGAGTGGGTACACAGATCTTTTGTGAGTAAGGGATGCGAACGGGCTGCACTATTCCCGTTGCTCATCAAGCTGAGATCTAGAGGTGAATAGAAGAAGAAGTGTTTGTGGTTGGTGCGGAGATCTAGGGGTGGTAGGAGAGTATGCGATAGGAGAATGGAGAGTCATGGTCATGCAGCGGCAGCAGCAGCAGCAGCAGGGTCTTCTCCTCCTCGTCTCTGTGCACCCATCTCACAGCCCAGTTCCAAGAGCCTCACGTACGCGACAACGCTGGCGCTGCTTGGATTTGCGACGCCTGCACGAAACACGAATCATGAGAATGTTGTGAAGATCGAGAAGCTGTCGAAAAGCTGCAATCCCGGCGGCTCAGGCTTGGCTTTCCAACCCGTGCTACCAGCGTCGTCGTCGCAAGACATGATCAAGGCAGCTGGGACCGTCATTTGTCCGCCGACACCTCCCAGTAGGTCGCCGCCCCATCTTCACACTCCGTCGTCTAGAGAGACCAGCGGAAGCGACTCGGCTTCGTCGTCCGTGGACGAGGTCGCCAAGAGACGGAAGCTAGGAGGATCAAGGGCGGCTTCTTCAGCAGCAACAGCAGCGGTGACCACCAGCACCACCACCAAGGTCGCCGGTTGTGCGTCGTCGACGACCCTCTTGTCCCCGACGCGAGCAGTACAGCTACGGAACCAGACTTGCGCGGGGGCTGCGTCGGGATCCGTTCCCTCAAGCCCTCGAGAAAAAGCAGAGTTTGCATCCCCGACTACTTTTGTGCAAGCCGATACTTCCAGCTTCAGGGAGCTGGTACAGAAGCTCACGGGCGCCTCGGATTCCGACTTGGAGAAGAAGCTGCCTATCACTGTACCGTCCAGGCAAGCTGCCAGGACTAGCGGCGGCGGCGCGCAGCTGCTAGAGTCGTCGAGCCCTGCTGGATCTCACAAGCAGCAGCTTGACGACAACAAGAACAGCAACACATTTGGAGGCGGTCTCCTCATCTCTTCTAAGCCTGCAATCGACTCTTTGTCTGCTCGCAGACCTTCCTTCAAGCTGCACGAGAGAAGACAATCCAACATGAGGAAGCTGGAAATCAAGCCCGGATTGAGCACTGCCACAGTTTTCAAACGAGAAGCTGCCGCCAACTATGCTGCCTTGTCGGCTTCTTCAGGAGCAGAGCTAGTATCTCCTTCCAACCAGAAGAAGTTCTCCTCATCCTCCTCTCCCTCATCTCTTGCTACATCTTCTAGCCCTCCTCCTGTCCTCACTCCACTCTCCATGCAGAATGTCTCCGAGAAAACATGTTATGGTCCAAGAACTCCTACCACCACATACGAGAGCTGCTACTACACAGGACTGAAACCACGCAGCCAAAATCAACTGCCAGAAGCAACTGAGAGAGAAAGTCATGCCACTCCTCACTTCTTCCTACATCCATCTCCATCTTCCTTTGATCCGACTCGGCCACAACCTGAGCTCCTCAGCCTCTTCCCCCTTTCCTCACCACGGGCTACAGAGACCTGATTTTCTTCATCAATTTTGAGTGTCAATCATCATCTTCCTCTCTTCCTTCCTTCCTTCCAAGGGTCCAAAGAAAGACAGCAGCTCCCTCCCATTAGAATCAACCATGGGAATAGAGGATCTTGTTGATGCTCATGATGGGTTTCATGTGTTTGTACCCACTTTTGGAGCTCAGTCTGTGTCTGTTTTTGGCAAAAGCTAGAGCTTGGGAAGATCATCATTGGTGCAGAAATTCTTTGAAAAGACATCAATGGACCCAGGTTGGTTTAACCCAGAACCAGAAGAAAAACCGAATTTTCCTTCTTCCTGCCATACTGTATGAAACACAGGGATTTTAGATCAAATGCTACAGGGATCATCATCAAATAGTGTTTCTTGTCTCTCACACATCTGTGAAGAAGAACAAGAAGATGATGATGATGATGATGCACCAGGTAGAGTTTATCATAAGTCTGGATCCAGAGACTGGATAAACTGGTATTTTGTATGAAGTTTTTCTGGTGCACATTGATGGCAGTGATCACCCTTGCTGAAGATCAAAACCTTAAGACAGAATTTGTGTTGTAAACACTGCTGACAAATTTTCAGGGTAATATGGCTAGACTTGCGCACAGCCTTCTTTTGACCCTTTGATCATGGGAGGTTATGACATGCCTTTTGTTCAGTTTGTTTTTGGGCTGTCAATCTCCCCTGGCCATGGGGCCAGGCTGGCATACTATTACCACACTGTTTGCCATTGTACCCCCCCCCCCTTGTATAAACATGCTCTCTCAATCTCAGCTCTGGGAGCTCCTTAGAAAGAGAAGTTCTTAGAGAGATGAAGAAGTTTGGGTTTTTGTCAATCTCAGCTGTGTAGCTTCTTAGAGAGGAGAACTAGTTTTGGGTTAGAGCTCACATTGCAGTGTGGCCACATTGTAGAACTACTTGACAGCCAAATAGGTTTCATCTCAGGACAGTCAGCATAATCAATGCTTGTAATACAAATGTAATGGTACTTGGTTCAGTGCAGGTAGAATTTGGCTTAATGTATGGAATGATCAAGGATTTGGTCAGGCAGAGTGCAAGTCTTGCCTTTTTCCACTTCCTTCCTTTAGATCTTGTTGCATTGGGTTTTCCTTTTAAGTGGTCTTCACCTGTCAGAGTTTTGCTCCAAACAGAGTCTTCCTCTGAGTGGAAGGAGACACCATAGTCATAAGTCCTGTACATGTTCTTCACCTCTTTCCAGATGTGTGAAGTTTTTGCAGGAAAAAGGTAGACTTCATGCTAATGCATTCATCAAAACTGGAGTCCATCAACATACCCTGCACTGTACACAGTCGACATCATGCAACTCCATGACATTCTGGTTCCATTGTAGAACCTTGGAGAAAGAATGCACTCAGTGGACAGACATACATACAGCAAGTGGTCTAGTGTAAAATTATGAAAATTGAGTGTATTGAAAACTGGGTTTATTGACTCTCAAAATTTAAGAGATCACATTCATCGTTAGAACTTTAGTGTACAAGTTATTCTCAGACTAACTGCACCTGCAATGATTTTGAGTTTCATTATTGATTTAGAGCAAAGGATTGAGTCAGATCTGAGGAATTTCACAATGAACTTTGACAAAGAGAATTGACTCAGCTCCTCAAAGAAATGTTGGGCCACATACAGGAGGTCAATACTCAAATCCTACTAGAAATCCTGGGCAGCTAAAAAGCCTGGAACAAAGATTCTCCACACTGCCATTTGGTACTTCCTTTTCCAGCCTGCCTTCATAAAGTTTTGAAACATTAGAGATTGTGACTTTTGATAATAACCCAGTGACATTAGGTACTGAGCCTAAGAAGGCACAATCAAAATGCTCAGGGGACAACCTACTCTTCAAAAGCCTTCACCAACCTATCTAGGAGATTGCAGAGAAAATTCCACAAAGTTACTTGAATTAACTGTTCTGTCAGTTCCAGCAAAACCAAAACAAAAATAACAAGAATGAGTGTGACCATATCAGTGTTAATCACAAACTAGTGTGACCATACACTTGTGAATGTTACTAACAAACCATCAGATCATTGCTTTTGTCACCAATGGCCATGACTTGCTGCTCACCATTGCAGTATCAGCTCCCAACGGTGGGTGTCAATGTAATAATCTGCTGGTAATTGTGGGCAAACAATCATACAACAGTCTGTGTCCTGGGCTTCTGATGCATTTCTGGAATCTATGGGAAGACTCAAGTAACAATATACAATTTCAGCCATGAACTAGCGGGTGGGTTTGAAACATTTAAATTAGAGGAGTTTCAAAATCTGTGTCATTGCAATCAAGGTGCTATTGAAAGCCTAAAGCCAAAAATAATGAAGCAAACAAATCAGTCCATATACCTGAGCACTGTCAAGCTCAAAACTTTAAGCTGTTGGAAAATGTGGAACTTCCTGATCACAACTCACAAGCTATATTGCACCCTCACAACAGTGTGACAGCACAATCTCCTGATCATGGACAAAGACACTACAGCAGTTACAGAAACCTCAAAAGTGTTCAGAGAAAGTGCCAGGCATAGCATATTTGGACAGCACTCAAAGGTGACCCTGGAATTCTTGCCTGAAACTTTAACTGGCCAGAAGCTGTATCAATGTCATTGTAGAGGAACCCAGAGAAACCCAAAATGTAGGAGCACTGACATTGCTTTCTATGTACTTTGGAAGATATCATACACACCCCAATGAGGGCCATCACATCACTTGCCAAATTGTAATCCTAGATTGCTGTAGATGCTGATAGACCCACACCAAATACATCTCTCCTGCCCATTGAGGCAAAATGAATGCTTTCTGCTGCATGCAATTAGTGTGCATAACCGGTGGGGCCAGCAACTCATTAAGAAAGAGGAACACACAAGACCTATAAGAAGTACTTCATTCGTACATCCCTCTTCATTGCATCATATACTGCACGGACCTGCACACAAACAGTGTCAATTTTTAAGTTACCAACCAAGAGACCCTGCATGAGGTTTTGTGAATAAGCTTTTCTGCCAACTGTCATACCAACAGCATATCATACATAGACTGGAAGTCAATGCATATCCCTGACAATGAATAATCGGATGTTGTTCAGAGTGGAGAGGGACACACCTGATCACTGGAGTTGACAGTAACTGGGCCAATCTTGACAGACACATACTTGCCCCGAGCTGATAGCTTCTGGCTCACTCCTCCCTGAAAACAACAGAAATGGACTGTTAACTATCGCTACTCAGTAATTCCAAGCTTGACACTCATGCATCAACCACCATACTTTAGAACAGATTGCTGGAAACCACATATCCTGTAGGACAAAAATAGGGCCAAAAAAGGATTCCGTTCATTGTTGCATGTGATTAGTGTATCAAAGCCCTATGTGCCCTTATCAAAAAGGGTCTCTGAGAAAGTGCTGATCCAGTTCCTGCAATCAAGTAGAGTGTCAATTTTTTATCAGGCATCTATACCTCTGGAATTTGAGTTTCAATGACAGACTCTACTGCCCCAACCATAGCCTGCACAAAGTCATCCCCTCCAATGCCAATGGCTGTGAAGCCTCGGACCATTGGATAAACATTCACCTGCCAAAATCCAATGCCCAAGAATCACATTTCAGTTCAAACCATGTTGCTACTTGTTCTCTCATTTTAGGTATGTCATTTGCATTAAAATCAAATATAGGTGAATTAGGCCATGCAAGAGATCAATAACAGGTTGCACAGAAATTCATTATCACACAGGATCATGGATCTGCAAATGGTACTCCAGTGGAGAAGCTGACCTTCTGATCTATAATATTCCACTCATCTGGGGTATCCTCAGACACAGTACCACCCAGAACCATGTTGGTTGTCTGTGCTACCCTGCCTTCTGCCTTTGACACCTCTGCAAACCCCACCACATCAAGATCAGAATGGTCTTGCAAGCTGCAAAATTCTAATTGTTTGAATAGAAGGCAAACAAACAAACATTAACATGTCACATTCTTTCTCAGTTTGCTGCAAAGGCTAATGACCTAGTTATTATTCAGGTTGTCATAATGAAACCCTAGTAGAGGATCATTCAACTGCCTTCCTTAGATGTGCATTGTCATCTTTCATTGCACAATACAAGCTCATCAGAGATGTGGAGTTCCCAAGTTTTCATACACACAATAGGAAACCCTTGCTCACAGATGGACTGCCCACGGCCAATCTGCCCTAATGTAATTATGTCGTATCATATTCTCCTCTAAAATCCTGAAGTGCTGTTTTCTCTTGAAGTGAAAAGGGCAGCTCTGTCTCTCAGAATATCTTGGACAGAGAGTCACTAGGGTTGCCCAATTTCTACATGAAGTGTGCATGCTCAATTGTATTCTGCATGGAGTTCTGACACTGCAGCTGCAAGGGAGTATCCTGTCCCCCTTGCTTCAAGGATCATGTGGATTCATTGCAGTCTTAAAATCAACACTGCCTATTTTTTTAGTTTCGAAAAATTGATTCAGCAAGCGTTTCCTGATTCATCAGCTTCTTCAGGGTCAGCCCAGCCTCTTTTCATCACGAATTGCAACAACAGGGTTGGAGCTGCAAATCCGTGAGACAAACACAGAAAAATCTGCAGATTCAGGATAGATTCTTAGCCACGGAGGTAGACGAGAAAAATAGAGATGGCCCAAAAAAAACCTGTTATAGCTTTGAGAACAGCTTCTTGCGGCGGGCTTTGTGCTTCGTTACCCCCGCGTCCAGAATCCCCAACACAGCGGGCCAGAACTCGTCTACTCCCCCTGTTACAATACCGTCGCTGAGAAGCCATATCTACCCTAAGAATGCACGCAGGAGGAAGTCCGGCCACCCTCAGTCGTCCGCCATGGCCTCCTCCGCCTCCACCGCCAGCGATGGCGACTCGAAGATCTCTATGGCGCCGGCCTGATACACCACCCGCCTGCTGCGGTGAGCTCGAGAGCGCCTGAGAGAGGCAGTGGTGGCTTCTCACGCTGTGGCTGAAATTGGTACCTACAGAAGAAGCCCCCAGCTTCAACCCTTGCACACACAGCCACATCTTTCTACCGGGCTGCTGCAAAGACCAAAGCAGGAATTGCAGCTTCCTGCTGCTGCTGCTCTTCTCCTGATCCTAAACTTACGTCAACGACAAAACACAGAGCGCAACTGCAAGCGCAAAACACACAAAAGAAAGACCCAATGCGCACGACACAAGAGCAGCAAGCAAACCACGCACTCCCTTTCCCTCTTACTAATCTTCTAGAATCTCCCCCAAATCTGCTCCTCCGTCTCACTAATCATCCCCACTAACTCCTTGAAATCTCTGTAATCCCTGCCTCCCGCTCACGAATCCTCTTTACTAATCATCTAGAATCTCCTCAAATCTACTCTCCGTCTTACTAATCCTCCTCACTAACTCGGATGAAATCTCTGCAATCCCCACCTTCCGCTCACTAATCCTCTGGAATCTGCCCCAAATCCACTCCTCCGTCTCACTAATCCTCTTGACTAACATCTTGGGGATCTCTGCAATCTTAGCCCTCCCCACTCCCCCCCTTCACTAATCCTCTTTACCAACTCGCTAAACTCTGTGCAACCTACCACCCCTGCCTCTCGCTAACCCTTTTCACTAACTCCTTGGAGTCTCGGCAATTACAGCCCGTTCCCACTTACTAATCCTCTTCACCAACTCACTAAACTCTGTGCACCCTACCACACCTGCCCCTCACTGATCCTTTTTACTACCTCCTTTGGAATCTGGACAATTACCTACCCACTCCTTCCTCTTACTAATCCTCTCACTAAGTGCTTGGAATCTGTTTTATCTTCACCTAGCCTTCTTGCTAATCATGCAACAGAACAAAAATCCAATAAAAGATTGCCAGCCAGAACCATTGCATGGGAGACGAAAAGGGAAGGCTAAAGAAAGGCCAAAAGACACACAGCCCACAAGAACCCAAAAAAAAGAAAGAACTAGTCCCTCTCGTGGTAGCAAGCTATCTCACTCACGGCCCTTCTAATGTCGCTTGCATGCAAATCGTGAGATCTAATAGTAATAGGAGGCTTAGAGCAAGCATCAACCCCCAACGCAATCTTCCTATATATAGCAAAGGTTAAAGCACATTGAAGAGCAATAGTAACATGCTACTTGAAAAATTGAGTGCAAAAAGACAAAGATAAATGATATTTTGATCGTTTATCATGGAAAAGATGAACACGTTCCCTGATGAAACAATCCATATCACGCCCCAAGTGCGCCATGCACCTTCATGACCATTGGAATAAAATGGTGCCCCTCGTGAAGCCTTCTATACTTGTGGATCTTAACAATGGTGTTAAGTTTTGCAACTGCACATGTTAGTCAACTAATGACATTTGAAGCCACCATCTCCCGCTTTGGGTTAATAACCATCACATAGGCAACAAAAGACCTAGGCCTTTCAGGTCATGTAAAGATTGACTCGTAATGAAATTCTTGACATGAGGGTGTACCATTACTCTTTCCATACAACATGTTTACTCTCTCAAGCAAGGGCATACATGACATCTCAAATGGCATCATGTGTGGTTATTCGTTGACCTCCAAACAAGCAACGAATTAAATGTGTGCTAAATACGTCCAACCCTTATCCACATTCACACATGAAAAGACTAGATACTGAATGTTAAATCAAATTGAGACGAAAACGCAACGTTGAGGTGAAAATTAAATGTGTGATGCAAAATGAATAGATAGATGGCCTAATAACCAACCATAGCCTTGCCCCCGTACTCAAACAAAAATGAATATGGGTTCTGGATGTTGAGGTAATGAAGTCATTCTCCAAGATAGACCCAAGGGATGTGTCATGGTGGATGTCCATCAAAGATGTTTATACATTTAGGGCACCAATAACTGCCAGACTTTAAAAAAAAGATGCAACTCTTTAATTACAAGAGGAAAGTCATTTCGCATTGCACGTAATTTTGCTTAAAACAGGTGTCAGCCCCCTTCAACCTCAAAAACATACTCCTCGAAAATAGGTCTATTGAAAAATGAAACTTAGAGCACAAATAAAGAGCCACCAAAACCACCTCCTTAAAAAAGTAGATGGGGCACAATCCTCCATAGAAAGAAGGCCTATACCACCAAAGGATATTAGTAGTCCAGCATGACACCTCGTTAAGGGGCCTTAAAAAATCTCTCATGATCCTAAACCCATAATGTCCCCACATACTTACATAATTCTCCTATCAAAACCTGCCAAAAAAAACAAGAAGGAAAAATAGGGAGGTATTGTTCGTGTGAGATAAGAAGGTCAACAAGCTATACATGAAGACAAAATGCCCAAAATAACTTGGGTGTCTCCCAAGAGAGGAAAATCATCAATATGTGCCACGTCCTAAGATAAAACCTCATCCAGAAAATGTGTGGCAAAGTCATGAAAACCCACTGGCACACCCAAAATGTGTAAATCATCTATGAGCAAAGTGCAACCCTAAAGAATCTATATGCCTGGAGAGATCCTTGATGGACTACACAATTTGCACTTTAACACTTTGACCTTAAACCCAACTAAGGCTAATTGGGTTAAAAGGTGGTCAAAGGTGTGGGTAATCTCACTCATAGGCGCCACTCATGTAACCAATCCCAACCCTAAAATTAATCACCTTAATTGAGCTGAAAATTAAATCATGTTATGAATGATGTTTCAAGGGGAACAAGGTTGCAAAGACATATAAAAGCTCTTAGGGTTTTTTTTAATTAAATATAAAACTTGGCAAAAAATATGAAATATTTGTTGAATTTACACATAAATAGCAAGATTTTTTCTTTTTCCTTTTTTGGAAAAATGACAAAATTTGTCAGGGAATGTGTTAAAAAAAACTAAACATTTCAAACATCCCCCCTTTTCTTTTTCTCCCACTCATGCCCTTATTTTTTTCTCTCTATAGTTTCCAGTTGCCATCACTTCTTGAAATTGAAATTGCAATTTTTTCCCTACATTTTTATTATAATAAAAGGGTTTTACATCTTTTTGCAATGCATCCACTTACAAAGCTCCAAACCTACATCATGATCAAAATGTCACTAGATGGAAAGTAATCGATTTTCATAAATCTATTGATTTGCACCAAATCAATAAAAAGTACAACAATCCTCAAACACATGGCAACAACAAACACAATGGTTCCATCAACAAGCTTTGTGGCTCAAATGATGAATTATGCTAGTGGTGCTTCAAATAACCAATTCCATTCTTTACACCCATTTAAACTTTCTTTACAAGAATTACACAAATCCACTATGATGAAACAATATAATGCAAACTTAAAACAATTCAAGAAGATGAAATAGAACTTTGAAATTCATATTGCAAATGTCATCAATCTCATTGATGATAATGCCTGATTCTTAGGTTCATTTCGAAAAAAAATAAAATTTTAAAAGTTGCATATTCATTAAAGATTTTGGAAATCAAAACAAAGGAACCCAAACAAGCCAACCACCAAAACTTTAAGATCATGGCACTCATCAATGTAAAAAAGGTTGAACATGAGGCCAACTTGGATGTTGTTGATTTGTAAAACAACATGGAAATGCCAGTAACAAAATGGAAGCAAATTGTAGTTATCATGGCCAATGGTCATTCTAAACATTTCCACATATACCAACTTGCAAAGACAAGAAGTACAAGAAGATACATGACTACATGAGTGGTAAAAGCATAATGAAGAATCCTTGAACATGTCTATAGTAAACAAGACCATGCAAAGCTTGCCCAAACATTTCCACAAAATGTATTTTGAGTTCATTAGCTGATTCATGAACATTAAACCCTCTTTTAATCCACCACATTCACAAGATTTCATGAAATTGAAGGATGATGTGTATCACACACCACTTACAATGAATCTTCACCATGTGATGATATTCAATTCCTTGAAAACGTGAACAATGAAAAGCCACTTGAAAACAATGCATTAGATCCATTTGATGGTTATGATGCAATTTTACACTATGCAAAAGCATTTGAGAAAGGGCATAATTGGGTAATGCATCCCAATTTCTCTTCCCCCATTTGTTGAACTCAAAATCTCAATGACAATTGTAGCTTAATAAAGCCCAACATTTCAAACTTTGTTTCCAAATTCAAATGTAAAAGGAGGACAACAAGTTGCTTCAAATCCAATACCAAGATGAGCCACACCACCAAATCTAATAAAAGTTGGAAGCATATCCTTACCACAATACATGACAAAAAATCCAAAATTAATTATAAACAATGCGTATGGTTAATCTCAATGCCAATTGGGGAACATAAACATAAAAAGGAAATCAACATCTATTCACAAAAACTTGGTTGAGACAATCAAGAAAGGAAATGTGCCTTTAAATAAATCAATCCATCAAATTATGTATATCGATGAACAAGTTCAAGCATAAGAAAATACGCTATACATTAGCTAAATTATCAACAAGGCATGGTCTATGCAAATATAGGGTTCATAGAAGTAATAGGCCTTGCACTTAAAAAATATTTATGGAACAATGCATCACCAACATATGCACCTATTTGACATGAACAAAAAGGTTTTGCATTTGCAAAAACAAGTGAAAACTTATGAATGAGATAAACATTACTAGAAAACATGTGGTTAAACCACGATGCACACCACTCATTTCATAATGGTACCACTATAGTGAGTTTCCAATAGGCTTAGTGGTTTAGGGTAGTGGTTGGTCCCTAATTGAATAATTGAATAGGCAATTGGTGGTTTGGTTCAATTTTTTTGGTGTAGTTTTTTTAAGATGCCCAAGCAACTGTTGAGAATTCAAGCTCAACTAGTTAGGTTTCATTAGTTACTGGAATAGGAAAGTAACTAGGTTACTTTCACAAGGTTGAATTACTTTCGTTACTTATTTTAGTTTGGTTATTTGTGGTTTGGTCTTTTAGTTAAATACCTTGGTGTTGATGGTTTGCTTCTCTTTTCTTCATTACACAAGTTTG
>Ga0209208_10006677_pt1 | contig 15877 bp, 13 predicted proteins | sample S1TSphfallax_3_FD_187694 | JGI IMG/M metagenome (GOLD analysis project Ga0209208, IMG submission 187694) | Host-associated microbial communities from peat moss isolated from Minnesota, USA - S1T2_Fd - Sphagnum fallax MG (SPAdes) (version 2) | ecosystem: Host-associated > Plants > Peat moss >...
TTGTGTTCCTTTTTTTGGCTTTGTTCATGAATGTGGAATGCAATATAATGATTTTCATTTATGTTGTTGATTTTTTAAAAACATGTTTTTCAACCTTCAATATTTAATTTCAAATTATTTTATGCAAGTTAAAGTTTATATAATATTCTAAATTGAAAATTTACATCCATTTCCATTTGCATCCCCATTAATATCTGTCACAAGGTTTGAAAATCCTTGGTCAATAAAAATATATGAATGTATGTAATATGCCACATGGTAGAATATTTTTCCATGTTACAAAGATATTACAGTGATGTGGCAAGGAATATTCGTGCAATATTTTAAATACACAAATAATATTCCATCACAAAGATCTTTCAACTTCATGTGTTCATGCTCACAAGCTAGCATTGTTGATTATTTGGTAGTTCATTGATGATAATTTGTTTATATTTGATCACTTCTAGTTTATGACTTTCAATACATTCTTTTCATGTTTGTATTCAATGATGTCACTCTATAACAAAGAAAATGGCTTTAATTCATTATCATTCAAGGAATTCAATGCATTAAATACACCCATGTTATTAACCCTTTGTGTGTTTTTGTTGACACAAACATGTTTCAATTGAGGTTTCCTTTCATTTTTTAACTGTGATGATGTTGGCAAAAAGTTTAAACTATCAATGGTTCAATAAGATGTTTAACAACATTTTTCATGAAAATTCTATGGAATTTTAGAACATGCATAATTTTTTCCAATGCTATTATCACCTCTTCCCACATCACTTCTATTGTGGCTTTGTGGCAAAGTGAAAAAATCCTTGCACTTTATTTGTGTAAGCACTTCTCCATGAGTTATGTGTTCACATTAACATATTGTGACATATTGATAATCTCTTTCACAAGTCATTACTTTACCACTCATCAACCAACCCAAACTTCTCCATTTCATCCATAAACTATTTTTTAGTTTTACATAATATTTTTCTTTTACATTGATGGCTTAAAGACATAATAATATATTTGCGTTACATTGCACAATTATGTACAATCCAAAAACCTATTGTTCTCCAATCCAAACATATTATTATCATTTCATTCAGTGGAAATGTTATTTAGTCTCGAGCAACAACATGTGAACATATGGTGTCTTTTTATCAAAAGAAAGTGTTTCGAGGGGCCTGCAAGTAGACTATGGTTCCAACTTAAAATTTTCTCACATTCATCCCTATATAACAAAAACAATGTTATCACCCCCACACCAATGTATTTGTGCAAGGTTTTGTGTGATTTGTTGAAATTTATGTATTGCTCCAAACTTTCCAACAACCTATAATGTGCACAAAAAATTTCATGTTAAGGTTATAATATACTTTAAGATCTTTTGGACAAAAACGATAAATAACATTTTGTTACCAAATTTTATTACCAAAAACCCATTATTAATTTTATTATAAAAGCCCATTATTATATTTCAATACCCAATATTTATTACCAAAATTTGACTACTAAATTTATTTATTTATTTGTATCAATTTCATTTTGGAGTTTGATTCAAAATTTCAAATTAGGTTTCTAAAAAGTGGATAAGATTTTCTTCTATTAATATTAAACAAAACCTTTCCATTACTTAGTGCATATTTTTTATGAAGATTAAAATATCCAATCATTGTACTTTGATGGAAAATAATGAATTCTTTTTCTTATTGAAGTTGTTTTTTTCATCCTAAACTTCTTTTAATTCTTATAGTGATTCTACCTAGTAATTACACTAAAAATTTAGGAGGTAGTTGTTGGGTCTTCAAAGATGCATTAATAATTACAATGAAAGTGCATGCTTGATTAGGTTTTCTTTTATTTAAACTACCTTGAAATGATCAAGTTATATTTGCCTTTTATAACCAAAAAGATTAGTAACATTGAGTTTGGTTTTGTGTACTTATAATTAGATTGATTTGGAAGAGTTAAATAATTTTTTAAGTTGATGGATAGACATTTGAGAAGTTGGTTGTGGGTGATGTAGGTGTTATTGATAACCAAAGCCGATGGTTTTTTTTGTTTGTAAAAAAACAAGGTTTGTTCAATTTGTATACCATAAACATAGGACAAGTTCAATGGTCATCATGGATTATTGATTGCATGGAGGAACTACCAATTAACAAGCATGCAACATTTATGTTTGCCCTATTAATGTGCACAAATATGTTCACATATAATTGTCCCTTAAGCCTATTGCATGTATTGGTTGGTATTCAATCACTAGTAGAAAAACCCCTTTTTGCAACTACATTTTCAACTATTTTTCAATTACAAATATAGTTGAAAACTACAAAAATAGTTGCAAATTATTTTTTGCAACTGGGAAATGTTTTTTGCAACTGCAAACCAGCAAAGTCGATAAGTACAAATTAAGAATGTCATTACAATTGAAAGTGTTTGTCACATGTCAATACCATATCAATAGCCACTATTTACCATTTTAGTAGTAAAATGTTCTACCAACACTAGAAGAAATACATGTACTTTTCAACTAGTCTTTGCGACTAAATTTTAATTACAAGAGACATTTCATAACTAAAATCCTTTTAGTCACCTAAAACAAGTTGCATGTGATAAACTAATCGCAAATGACAAAGGGTATTGTATGAAAGAAAAATTCAATAAATACAATTCATCCTTTGAGTCCATTGTATACGTATTGTCACATGCAACTAAGATGCAACTATTTTAGTCACAATTGAGGGCAAATGTTGTGTTGTCACGTGTTTTAATATTTGATTATTTGAATTACTATTATTATTTTGATATAATCTAAGACGTTCAATTCGAATACTTGGATGATTTTATATTATGACATGTGGCCCAATGTGACTATGACATGTGGCATAAAATATTAATATTAGGTTGGTAGGTACCTAGGTAAGTACATAAACATGTGCTTACAAACCTAAGCTACATACCAACCTACCTACTTAGGTAAAAAAATAAGTAAGTAGGTTTAACCTTCCTAAGTTAAATACCTACTCATATAGGTAGGTATTTAAATAGGTAGGTACATACGTCGACCTAGGTGGGTACCTACCTACTTACTTTAGGTCAAATTAAATACTTATCTAGCTGGGTAGACAAGTAGGTTGGGAAGGTAAGTACTTTAAAAATGTGCATATTTGTTTTTTTGTTTTGGTTAAGCTTTTTGATTGGCTCATCCCATGTGCACAAATTTTTTAATGTGAAATTGGATGACCACGCCCCCTTGTTTATATAGTGTTCAAAAGAGGAATGAAAAATAAACAATATGGGTTAAAATTTGAAATTACAATCTCTTCACAAACTAAGTTGTAATTCCAAAACTTACTTCACATCTTACTTTTTTAGTTTTTAAATTTCTAAACAATTCAAATATTAAATAATTAGATAATCATTTAATTAATAATGATTAAATGTACATATATTTAAATTATAAAATATACACTACAAATATTTAACATTCATTATCAATCATTTAAATAAGAAATAACATCTTAATTAACAAACTTCTATTGGCAAATAGGCAGTTTCCAAATCCATGCACAAGTACTTATAACTTTTTGGATTATTATTGCTATCTTATTAAGTCTAGTTTTCTTTGCGACTCGGAACCTACAAACCATTCCAATTAGTCCTCAGAATTTCGTTGAATATATCCTATAATTTATTTGACACTTAACTAGAACCCAAATAATAATTAATGTAAAACTAATTTATTGACTATAATTTAAAGATTAAATATTCAAAATATTTATGTTAAAATTATAAGTAATGAATTACCAATTGCTAATAGATTATAAATTCGTACACGAATTTAAAAATTATTATTATTCAACTAATTACATTACTTATTGTATAATTACATTTATTGTTGTAAAAATTATTATAGGTCATGTAGTTTTTTTCTCTTGGTAATTATTAACTATAAATACAATAATTTGTTAAACATAACATTAATTTTCATAATTAATATAATATTTATTAGATGATGAATCACAAAACATTTAGTATTATTATCATTATTATATAATTCAGGAAACTAAAATCAGTAAAATATTTATTTTAATTATAGTACAATGTTTCCAAATTTTTAATTCATGTTTGAAGTTATAAATTTCAAAGTGTGAATAATTATGTTCAATTACAAAATAATTATGCACATACTAATTAATTCTTATCTAAAGTAATTACAATGATTTTAAAGTAATGTCACATTAATTACATTAATTAATTTATTCTAATATAAGAATATAAATTAAATGATATACAAATCTATGTTATAACAATAATTATTTTGTGTAATTTAGATTTGATAAATATAATCATTTATAACTATTTATAAAAGTGAATTATTATGAATAACATTAATAGAAAAAACCCTTAAAACTCAATCAATAATTTTTTGAATTAAAATATAATTTAAGATTTCAAAATAGTAATTCAAAGTTCAAATATCAATTTTTAGATCAAATAAGCTTTTTTGAAGTTAAATAAAAAATTCACAATTGAAATGTCAATTTTCAGATCCAAATAATAATATTCCAAATTAAAATGTCCATTTTAAGACTCAATTAATAATTTTCTAAATTTAAATATTAATTTCGACAATTCGAAATAATAATTTGGAATTCAAATTTCAACTTTCAAGTCAAATAATTTATTAGAATTTAAATTAAAAACTTTATAATTCGAATATCAATTTTCAAGTTCAAATTAAAATATTTAAAATCAAAATGTCAATTTTTAGACTAAATAAAGCTTTTTGAATTGAAATACTAATTTTTAGATTTGAGAATAGTAATTTAGAATTCAAATATCAAATTTTTATATCAAATAATTTTTTTTAATTTAAATAAAAATTTCCATAATTGAAATGTCAAATTTCGGATTCAAATAAAAATATTCAAAATTGAAATGTCCATTTTTATACTCAATTAATAATTTCAGACTAGAAGTATTAATTTTGAGAATCCAAAATAATAATTTGGAATTGAAATTTCAGGTTCAAACCAAATGATTATTTAAAATCTAAATGAAATTTTTTTAGAGTTGAAATATAACTTTTCATATTCATATAAAAATATCCAAAATTAAAATGTAATTTTTTATAATCAATCAATAATTTTTGAATTGAAATACTATTTTTTATTCAAAAATATTAATTTAAAATTCAAATATCAATTTTTAGATCAAATAAGTCTTTTTGATTTTAAATTGAAATTATCACATTCAAATCAAAATTTTGAAATTCAAATAATGTTTTAAATAATTGAAATCACTATTTTCAGATTTGAATAAAAAAATTCAAAGTTCAAATATTAATTTTGAGATTCATTATATGAACAATATACATACGTATATATATATAAAAAATTAGTACATACATTAAAATACACCCCTTTGTCATTGTAGAATACCTTTAAGATGTAATTAATTCGGTGACAATCATGATTAATGGGACATATCAATATATTAATGGATGAAAATAAATGTAAAATCGATTCAACCAATAGGATGAAATTTCTAATAGTTGCATCATAGTTGTGAAAATGACCAAAATAATTGAAATTTGGTCTTCTAGTTGTAACTATTCCCGAATCTATAGTTGTAAACGATAACAAGTTGCATGCTATCGTAAATGGAGTGGTTACATTTTAGTTGATTTCTACTAGTGTAATCTATTTGAAGGATGTTGTCAACTACCTTTGCATGGTGGATGAATTTCATGCACTAGATGGGCATGATGTCCGTAGACATTTGGTTGTAATTTCGACTATGTTAGATGTATGCAAGTTGGAGTGTTTGTCTAGTAGTGAGGTGACATGTGGCACACTTGTAACCCCAAACCAATAGTCTACCCAAAGTAAAGGATTAGTTGGAACGTTGACTGTGTTGCAACTATGATGAAAAAATCATTCGGCCAATAGTGAAATAACACATGGCAATTTCATATGTTTAATGGATTAGTCGAGGTGTAGTAAAAATTGAGCTACTAGGTTGACTATATTGCAACTATGTTTGTGGAACATTTAAGCTAATAACGGGGCAACATGTGGTACTTTTAATTGTGCACCATGTTGTACAAGAAGACATATTGAACAAATGGCCAATAATGAAATGACGCATGGCACACTCATGCCCCCATAATAAAAGTCAAGCAATATTAGAAATTTAGTTGATAGGTCGACTGGATTTAGCAATAATGATAAGGTGCAAGGTGCATCAAAAAAGTTGTGAAAGGAGTCTAGCTTAAGTACAAAGCTTAACTAGTATAATGGGAGATATATGTAAGAAAAGAGGTCAAGATTAGTTGCAAGGAAGTTAACATGTCTATTTTCTTTTATCATTATAGTTGTTATTGAGTTGACCAATGGACTACAATGTAGTTGGCATTAAGTTGAATCTTTATTGGAATAATTATAGTATACGAACCATGCAAGCTAAACAAATGAAATCTAATGAAATCACTAATACATCTAGTTTGCATTCTTATATTCAAACCTCAATTAAAGGGAATTCAAGATGCAACACTCCACTAACTCTTGCAATTGGTTGTAAATATGCAACTTCCTACTCTAATTCACTTTAAATCTAGAACCAAACAAGCCCACATACCAACCATTGGAAGTGTGTAGTTGTAACAAAGTCTATTATACTCCAATAGGGGGGACAATTCCAAGGACAAAGATTCCATGCCCATGATGATAAACTTCCATGAACAATGTCTTGCAACCATCACACAAAGATATTAGGGGTTTCCACAACTTAAACAATACAAAAAAATTGCAATGTTCAACAAAAATGCAATCATGTGTTGTAGTTACCTATGATGTGAAATATGGGATAAGTAAGATCAACCTTTTCAAGCTACTAAAATCAAGGAGGCAACTATTATCAAAATCAACTTCATCTAGTAAACTAAGTTTGAAATTACATATAAGTCCTACAAATGCATTTACAAATTATGTACTACCTTAGAAATAATTAATGTTCCACAAAATTTCATAGACTAATGCATATGTTCTAAACTTTCATTAGCTTGCAAATACCTTTCATCAATTGGGTAATCTATAGTAAGGTGTCAACATATTATCAAATTCAAGTAATCTTTACTCAAACCTTTTATTGATACTTACTTGAATACTCTTAAGGAAAGTAATAATTCATCCACATAACCTTTATATCATTGTTCCCAAATACCTTGCACATGCTAACCAGACCCAAACCCCCACCAACATTGGGCAAAATATGCATTAAATTCAATGAAAATTACATGCTGACGCACCCCCAAGTTCCTTATTAGACTCAAAAGAGTCCAACTATGTTAAAGAGCGGAAGTAATTGGAACTTGGTGCCACTCCCAGCTTCCAGCACTAAAGGGGGTATAGAAGGGCATAATAGATTGGTTAGAATCCCATCCAAAAATGGGATTGTGCGAGTGAAGGCACATGAAGTGCCTAGTGTGGGTGGATTGACCATCCATTTGATGTTAGGAAAAACTTTGGAAAAAGAATGTCTGGGAGGTTATGGCATGTTGTGTGCGATGCATGTGTTGGATGAGTTTGAGCCAAAGGAAGCTAACAACTTGGTGAGTCTTACCAAGTGTGTTAAACAAGTCTTGGATGAATTCCCATATGTGATGATCGAAGAATTGCTTGATGAATTGCCCCCAAAAAAAAAAACAAGTTGACCATGCAATCGAAGTGATGTCAAGAATGGCACCTCCCGCCAAGGCCCCATATATATTGAATGAGTCATGAAGAGTTGAAAGAACTTAAGATTCAACTTGAAAAACTTCTCACAAAGGGATACATCAAACCTAGCAAGTCACCATATAGGGCACCTATCCTCTTTGTTCACAAGAAGAACGGGATGTTGAAAATGTGTGTGGATTATAGAGCCTTCAACAAAGTGACAATGAAGAATCGATATTCATTACCTCGAATTGATGATTTGTTCGATTGACTATCGGAAGCTAAAGTGTTTAATAGGATTAACCTACATTTGGGGTATTACCAAATTCAAATTGTAGGAGGGGACGAAGAAAAGACCACTTGTTGCACAAGGTATGGCTCACACGAGTTATTTGTAATGTCTTTTGGACTCACCAATGCACCCGCCACATTTTGCACACTCATGAACGACATTCTCCAAGAGTGGCTTGATGATTTTGTGGTTATATACATAGATGACATTTTGGTCTATAACAACTTTATGGATCATGTGGATCACCTTCGCAGGGTGTTCAAAAGGTTGAAAGAAAACAAGTTATACGCTAAGTTTGAAAAATGCAAATTTGGGGTGACAAAAGTGGATTTCCTTGGAAATAGGATCACCCAAGAAGGCTTGAAGATGGATGATCACAAGGTAAAGACAATTTTGGATTGGGAGCAACCCATGTTGATTTAAGCTTTAAGATCATTTTTAGGATTGGCCTCCTATTATCGCAAGTTCATAAAAAACTTTGTGAAGATAGCCACGCCTTTGACAAACCTTTTGAAGAAGTCATTTGAAACCTATGAATGGGATGAAGCATGCAATGAGGCCTTTGAAACCTTAAAAAACATTTTGGTGAAAACGCATGTGTTAAAGTTGCTTGACTTTGACAAAGATTTTGAGATCCATTCTAATGCCTTTAACTTTGCGATTGGGGGAATCCTAATGCAAGATGGAAGGCCAGTGGCATTTGAAAGTAAAAAGTTGAGTGAAATAGAGCGAAAGTGGCCAACCAACACATGAAAAGGAAATGTGGGCCATGATACATTGTCTCAAGACTTGGGGCCATCACATAGGCTCCAAAGATGTGGTGGTGTGGATCGACAATGTCACCTTGAAATACTTTGTCACTCAACCAAAGTTGTCATCAAAACAAGTGAGATGGCAAGACACATTGGCCTTGTTCAATGTGGACATTCAACATAAGCCTAAGAAGGAAAATGTGGTGCTCGATGTGCTACTCCAAAAACACTAACTTAAAGTGGTGTACATGAGGGAAACAAAACTTTAAAAGGAGGTTTGACTTGCAAGCCGCCTTGATGAGTGACGCACCCCCAAGCTCCTTGACAAACTCAAATGTGAGCCTAAGGCGAAAACAACGAAAGAGTAAGGAATTGGGGCGCACTCCCTAGCTTGCAACACTTTGGGGGTAGAAGGGCATGCTGGGGCTCTAGGACGGGACTAGGAAGAATGACAAGCACTTAATCACTCACACGATCCTTACACAAAACTAAACAACAAGTTGGTTAGTGCATAATTGGAGCACTTTTGGTGCTAGGACGAGCCACAAGCAAACTCAAACTCACAAGACTCACCACGACCCGAACTTGGGGGAAGCCATCACCTTCCCCCTTATAATATGCTTTGTGCTTCTCCACAAGGCCCACGTCCAAATGACATTTTGTCCTAGGACTCCCAAATGGGAATCCTGAAATTCTCAAAGTTGGGACTCTCGCAACTTTGGGGTCTCATAACTTTGCACGCAAACCTCCGATTAAAATGATGTCTAAAGCAAAGTTATAGCCCTTGTTGATAGCTTTTCAAAAATATGTCACATACCACCTGCACGCAAGGAAATCGGGTCGATTCACGACTTTTAATGGTCGGGAATCAAATTGCCAATTTGATTCTTGGCCTTTCTTTTGGCCATAACTTGTGTTTCAAATGTCCAAATGCGTCATGCAAGCCCATTTTAGGCATGTATGTTCCAAAAGCTTTCCAATGGTTTAAGGAACTCCTTAACCCATTAGATTTTGACCCCTACAATCGTTTTCTGAAGATTCGGGAGTGCATTGGGACTCCAACTCCCAAAGTGGGAACTCACTTGGGAGTGTGAATGTTTATTCCCTCACACTCTTTTACTCTTCCAGGATTCCTCTTGGCCCACTCCCCTTGCAAGCCTTTGCCTTGGTTGCAAACCCAAAAATAGGGTTACGATAAAGATGGCTAAGGCCAATCTTTAAAAGGTGCATAAACAATACAAAGATTTTGTGGACAAGTCCCAAGTCCCAATGAGAGGTGAATTTTGAGGGAGGAGATGAAGTGTGGTTGAACATAAAAAAATTTCAATTGCCAAAAAGTTTGAGCCACAAGTTCTTGGGTCCATATGCAGGTCCACTCAAAATGTTGGAAAAAAAAAATTCGACATGTACAAATTAGAATTACTGGAAAATCTTACAATTCACCCCATATTTCATGTTTTGTTTTTTAAGTCGGTCAACCATGATGCCTCAAGGCCTAATATTGAGCACAACTCAGGGCCTCCACCCGAATTCATTGATAACAAACCAAAATTTGAAATGGAGACCATGGTCAAGTCAAAGCAACTAAGGGGGTGATAGTGGGAATATTTGGTCAAGTGGAAGGGATACCATCTAGTACATGCATCTTGGGTGAATGAGTCAAATATGGAACATGCCCAATAAGCCATAGAAAAATTCCACAATAAGCTGGCAAAGAAGCAAAAGAAACATTAAATGTGATGAAGACATCACCTTTCTTTTAGTGGGGCAAGGAATTACACAAATGTACCACATCAAATTGTAAGTGAAATAAAGGTTAAAGATTTCCAAGAAATTGCATCATGAACATAATGAGTATGACTAAAAAAGTCATTAAATGGCATGGACAAATGGAACTTTTTTGCGTAAGCCCAAATCAAAATTGAACTCCCACTTTGGAGCTAAGAAAAACCTTGGCCCCAAAAGAGGAGGCAAGCAAGCAAGGTGAACTTGTAGGGACACGCACATGCTTAAAGTGCATCCCAAAGGGTTGGTTGTTAATGGTAGCCAACACAGGAAGTCGTGACCTTGTTCGCATATTATAATCACGTAACTTGGGACTTAGGTTTTCACAAAGCCTAAACATTGCTTTTGGAAAGAGTACCTTGTAAGAAGTGGAGTTTGCACTACTTCTTACACAAGTTTTGCACAAATTTCTTAAGTGGATGTATCCTCGGAATCTTCCATAACATCACTAGGTTCATTATTGACCTCTGCATAAACCATAGGCATTGAATGAAACCTACAAAATTATGTAACTAGTAATTCTAAAGTTATTCAATAAAGGAAAATTATGTAGGGATAAAAATTTGTGAGTTCCCTCGTACTTGTTTTTTTCACATCTTGCATATCAAATTCTATAATAAGCTTAGATTTTTCTCATTTGTGTTGACAATTAATTCCATCCCAAACTTGTTTGATAAGTCCTTTAGCTTTGAAGAAGGTTGTTTCTTTTTAGATTTTAGGGTGGACTTCACATCCAAATGTTGTTTAAATGGTGATTCAACCTCATGGCATACATTTTTTTTCATAATTGGACTTTGGGGTGGTATTAATTAAGTAATTCCATTACTTGAACCCAACCCAAATGGATTAATGTTTGTCAATTGTACAATATCCTTTTTCATCAAAGGGTTTTTAAAGCATGTTGAACCCAACCTTGTTTGTTGTAATGGGGAAATGGTCTATGCATTGGAAACAAATGAAAATAAATAAACACATTTAATAAAAAAATGTATCAGTAAACAAATGATTTCTTTACACATGATGAATCAAGTCTTTTTTCATGACATTTTGGTTAATTCATTTCCACAATCCAAGAAGTGATCAACATTTATTTTAAACATGCATCTCCATTGAAACCAAACATAATATTCTACACCTATTTGGAGAACCATTACGATGTAGTTAAAAGCATAACATATTGTTGTTTTAATAACCAACTACTGAAATAACATTAAGAAATTCACTCTAATTGAACTAAAAGCATTGTACACCATTTTTTTAGTAACCAAGTCCATGTAACATCAAGATAACCACTTTGATGGAACCAAAAGTAATATAGATCTTGCTTTTCTAGTAATTGAATCCTTATATACCACGAGGAAAACCATTATGATGTAACCAAAAGTAATGTATATTGACTATTCAACAACTCGATCCTTATACCACAAGGAAAACCACTATGATGTAACCAAAAGCAATGTATATTACTTTTTTAGTAACCTAATCTTTATAACATCAAAAGAACCACATAATTATAACCAAAAGCAATATATATTGGTTTTTCAACAACCAAGTCCTTATAACATTAGGATAACCACTTTGATGTAACCAAAAGTAGTGTGCATTGCTTTTCCAACAACTAAGTCCTCATAACATCAAGGGAACCACATACTTTTTTTTAGCAAATAGTTATTTGTAACACTAGGAGAACCATTGTTCAATGTAACCAAAAGCAATGTTTATTGCTTTGCCACCAACCACATCTAGGAATCCTAGAGAGAATTATTCATTATTTCTCCATCAAAATTGAGTTTTTAAACCTAAACAAAAACCACTAATTAATACAATCGCAGTTCAACATTATTTTGTAGACCTCTGAAATACTATGGGTAGTAGATTATGATTGCTTTATGTTTATTCCATGAAAAAACCAATGATAATCAAATATACTTAGCATTTGCGCATGATAATATTTAGGTCCATGTGACGTCTACTAGAAGACACCCTACCTATTGCAATTTCAAAGGAAAAACAAAGGGGTATGTAACAAATGTTGTACCTATAAGAGCTGATGTTGAGGCAGCTTCCATAAAAGACATTTCCATCTCCTCATGCAAATTGTTAAGGGCCATGTCAATTGCCAACTTCCTCATGACATCATTAATTTCATGAAAGCCTTAGCTTTGCATCTAATCTAGGTGAAAAGTTATTCACATATGGAACACTTGTTGCTAACCTTCACAAGCTCCCCCAAACAAAATGGATGATACATGTGTTTGCAATAAGTTATAGCAACTTGTCATTGCAATGGAATCCCCACAAGTAGAACCCATAAGGCTTGATAACAAAAAAGGTAGGGCTATCATAATTAACATGGGCATTGGGATGAATTATGGGTTTTGACCAAAAAGGATTACCATTCATTTTTTGCATGTTTTCAAGCTGCTTTTGATTTTTTTTTTCTTCATCTTTTAACACCAATTTTTTTTGGTTTACCTCAACTATGGCATCATTTAGCTTTGAGGAATCTAGTTCAATGTTTGTTAGTAATGCCTCCCCTAGCACAATTCATTCCATTTTCTCCTCCAACATGCTCTTTTTTATTTCAAGTTACCTCTACAAGGCATCTTGTTCAATTTGCAAAGACCCCAACTCGCTTAAGGTCTTACTAGCAAGACCTTCGACTTCAAGTTTACCTTTAATAGTTGTGGCAAACGCAATATATGCCTTCAATATTTCCACTTGCAATATTAATGTAAATGGTAAGTTTTAAATTACCAAGTTTGAAACTCCTAAATGTTCATATGGCATCAAAGCAAAGAAGACCAAATCAAAACAAACAAAACCCTAAACATTTGCATACCTTTTGTGCAACACTTAAATCTCAAGCATCAACTTTTTTTGCTGACATTCATTTTGGGAAATGGCATTTTGCGCATCTAATGTAGTTGCTTTTCAATCCTCCACACTAAATTTAGCCCTAAAAGTTTATCAAAAAACTTTTTTTTTTCACTCTTGATTTGTAATCTTAGTTCAACATTACTTCAAGAGGTCTTGCATGAGGACATGTACCTTTGTCACTCTTGCAAGTTCTATGGGTGAAACACCATATGGACAGATTGTTGCTTCTCTATTATATCCAACATTCACATTAGGTTGCTCATACTTATAGAATTTATGATCAAATTTGTCGCATCCTTCCCCTCCATTAAAATTCCTAGACACATCTACATATCCATTCTTTATTAGTTTTTTTTATTGTCTATAAGTTTTTTCTTGAACTATTGAAGCAATAGCCTTAACCCATTTAACTTTCTCACCCTTCTTATATGCAATGTTGCCTTTCACAAACCAAATCATGAACTCATTGTTCGTGACTTGTTTTGTACCATACACTTTCCAATAAAATCAAAGTAATCCTTTTTCATTTTTGGGTGAAGATTCAAGTTGGTAGTTTTGAAACCTTCAAATGACAGCCCAAATACTTTTGTTATGTCTACATCAAACACAATATTTGGAAGAAAGTTGGCCTTGGGGTTGAATCCTTTGCCACTCAACTTCTTGAAAGTCTTGAAGTAATATTTAGTTTAATATTTGTAAAGAACAAAATCCCATGGAAGAAAATTAAAGTTCACCTCCTTTTTCACTTTCCCATCCACCTTCCCCATCGTAACATTTTTATATGTTCTCTTTAAGCAAATCGACAAGCTTCTTGAAATCTAAAACCTTCAATTACATTACCACACTTCCAAAAAGAACTTTTCACTAAGTTAACCCTAAATGAACTCAATGGAAAAGAAGATGGAAAGTTTTTGTTTTAAGGTTTAAAGGCAAAAAAATAAACCACTCCAGACTTATGATGGACCTATCTTGAAGCATGCGATCCAAAGTTTTTGCCCCATCCACATCCATATTGAATTCCATCTATTATGCATTGGATTTTGGAAGACTTGACATGTGTCTTGACCTAATCTCAAAATTCCTACCTATGCATTTTAATAGCTAACTAATTTTATTTTAGATTTGCCACATCATCAACATTTCCTTATGATTATTTTAAAAGCAAAGGACAAGTAATTGGGAATGGGTCCTAATACCATGTTTGGACCTAGTTTAAGAAACATTTCCTAATTTCCTAGTTTGAGAATCCTTAGTCATGGTGAAGAGATGAAAATTGTTGGTACTTCATCTAGTGGAAGATCAAAAGAAAGTGTCTTCTACTCAAATTTAGTAAAGGTAAAGGTAGAGGTGGTAGAAACTCATTTGAAGGTTGACACCAAAGTTCGCATGGTGGATGTCATTAACACAATGGTTAGCTTCATGGAGGTGGATGAAAAATTTTTAGAGGAAGGGGAAGTCATGGAGTCCATGGTGAATGTCATCGAGGTCAACAATCAAACAACGATTCAAACTACTACTAATGTGGGAAACCTGGGCACATGGTAAATAATTGTTATCAAAGGGAACATGACACACGGAATGGAAAATGGGAGCAACGGAATTATGCATTAACTAACAATCAAGGTGATGAACAATTGTTTATGATGTAACACATGGCAAATCCAATGATAAGAGGTGTATTGGAGTGTTTGGTGTGTGGATTCTAAAGCTTCAAACCACATGATTAATCATGGAGAATGGTTTAAAGACACAAGGGATTTGAAAACACCAAGGTTTGTGCAAACTAGTGATGACACTACACATCCCATAACACAAATTAACAAGGTGCCATTATCCATGTAAGATGGGCAAACAAAATACTTGAAAGATGTACTTCATGTTCCAACCATAACAAAGAATTTAGTTTTAGTAAGCCAAATGGTGAAACAAGGTTTACAAGTGACATTCAACCCTAATGGACGCTTTGTGGAAAACATGAAGAACCAAGGCAAATTGACTAAAAAAGGGAAAATAAATGGATGGATGTTCATCTTGGATGTGAAAATGCCTAAAGTGAATTCCATGTTATTCACACATGGAAAAAAAGCTAGAGACATTGGAATTTGGCAAAAATGGGTTGGCCATGTTAATCTCTGACGTCTTAAGTTGATGGAGAAACAAAATCTTGTTGGAGATCTTCCCAAATTTGGAATAGAAGAAGTGATGCCAAAAGTTTGTGAAACATGCCAGTTGGGCGAACAAGCTAAACATCTATTCTTAGCTCAAACAATTCACATTGCAAAAATAATACTCATTACAATTCACATTCGCACACTCACAACAACAATTCATGGCATCACATCCAAGACACACTAGAAGAAATGTAAGGATATGCAACCATCCTATCTACGACTACATGTGACTATGTGTAATTTTGCTATTACTTTTCTAACTACTTACCAACTTCATCAAATTTGGGGAGG
>Ga0209208_10006678_pt1 | contig 15876 bp, 12 predicted proteins | sample S1TSphfallax_3_FD_187694 | JGI IMG/M metagenome (GOLD analysis project Ga0209208, IMG submission 187694) | Host-associated microbial communities from peat moss isolated from Minnesota, USA - S1T2_Fd - Sphagnum fallax MG (SPAdes) (version 2) | ecosystem: Host-associated > Plants > Peat moss >...
ATCACTCATCAATGAGGCGCCGCATATCCTCATCGATCCGCCGCCATCCTTCTCCAATTCCCTGCCAGAACACAAACACCCAAGCATCCCATGCAAACAAAATCTCCCCTTGCACTAATGGAACCGAGATTCGCCGTCACTGATCAACTTAGGTGGCAGAACAGCTCTTGAGTTCGCAGGGCCAGAGAGTCTTGTGCACAGTCACCCATTGTCCGGCTACACACCAATGTGTGCATGGTAGTTACAACCTTCAAAGGTGTGACTCCATTACAAGCTATGAAAATTTCCATTTTGCAAGCTTTTACAAATTTGAAAAACAAGGCCATCCAAAGTTTGAACACCAATCAATGAAGCTCACCATAAAGGAAACTAACCCTTCATTTATCTATTGAAAATGAAGAAACTACAAATCAAATAATCTTATTTGAATGGTCTTTTCAAAGACTATTCATTTTGAACTTGATGATTATGTTTTCATCCACATACTTACATGATAATATAATCACCAACATGTTTTTTTCATTGTCTTTTCTTATGAAAATTTCAATCAAAATAAACACTTTGGACTCAATAAAAAAAACCAATCAATTACAATAATTAGGTATTTGCTAGTAAATCATTCGTCTTCATGCAAATAATTTCAATCATGTCTATTTTGATTGAAATCTATCATGTCCATTTTGACTAACATGTTAATTTGTGTGGCACTATTATTATTATTATTTTATTGTATTAAATATGTAATTTTAATTTTAAATTTTCAACAAGTCATTACAATGTCTAGATTTTTAATATTTTAAAAATTCTATTGAATCACAAAGGCAAATTGGTGTTGATTTAAATGCAACTACAAGCATTTTTTAACTCAATGTTGTTAGCCTAAGTTAGAACTATAACATGGCTAATTTTAATCACAATCATAAGATGTCAAAAGTGAAATTTGCACTATTACAAAATGCATCTTAGTTCACTATGAGTTTCACTACATTTTGAGTGAATTTAGACATTTTTATTTGGTGAAATTGTTTAACCCCTAGTGAACGAGGACCAGTTGCTACGGACAATGAATTGTTTCACTAGTACTTAATGAAACAAGGTTACTTTCCAGTGAAATAAAAATTTATCAAACCATTCACTTACTAGTTAGTTAATTAACTAACATGATAAATCAATCAGAATTTAATTATTTAATATATAATATTATTGATAATTTCATGATTTTTTTATTGACACATGTCACTACCTAGGTTAGGTTAAAAACCTAGCCTAAGTAGGTAGGTCATGTAATCAACCTAGGCATATATTATAGAAATTAGATATGAAAATATTCGATCAACATACCATTGTTAACACATAACAACACTCATGAGGTTTGATCCGTCGACCTTTGGAATGGAAGTAAACACCCTAACCATCAAGCCACCCCATTTGTTGTGATAATATGTTACATTACATTCTGTTTATCAAATACTTCATTTTAAATATTACAAAAACATAAACTTTGAAAATTCATATTTTATTGAAATTTTGTTCTAATGAAATGATTCGAATTTATTTTTTTTTATAAAAATTCACTAATGTACATAATTACATTTATTTATTTTTGAAAGTTTAAAATCATTTGAACAATTTTTTTTTTGAATATCAATATTCAATAATAATTCAATGACCATTCTTTTGAAAATAAAATAAAATTAATAAATGGATTTTTTTGTTAACATAATAATATTACTTATGCTAAGTTATTTTTAATTATTATATGACTATTTTTTTAAATTTAAATTATTTCACCCTAGTTTACTTTTAGTTATTTTAAGTTACTTTTGGCTATTGAAGGCTATTTCACTTTATGTTATTATTGGCAATTTTAGGTTAATATAAATTATTTCATTTTAAGTTACTTTTGTTTATTGTAAATTATTTTAACCTAGATTATTTTTGGCAACCTTAAACAATTCTAATATATGGCTATTGGTTTTTAAAAAAAAAAGGTTATTGTGGTTCTTAATTGCTATTAATACTTATTTTATTAAAGGTTATTAATGCCTATTAGTGGTTATTATATTAATAGTTATTGGTGCCTATTCTATTAATGGCTATTGGTACCTCTTTTATTAGAGGATATTAATGCCTATTAGTGGTTATTCTATTAATAGTTATTAGTGGCTATTCTATTAATGGCTATTGGTGGTTATCCTATTGGTGAATATTGGTGTTTATAATTGGTTATTATATTAATGGGTATTAGTGAATATTTCATTGTGGATATTGATGGTTATTGATGAATATTATCTATTGGTGGATATTGGTGGTTATTGATGGTTATTTTATTAATGATTATTAATGGTTATTGTCTTATAAGTTATTTTTGGTTATTATATTTTATATTACAACTATTAGTGATTATTGTATTATAATTATTGTTGGATATTCTATGTTATAATATCATAGGTTATTGGTAGTTGTTATATTGCAAGGTATTTTCAATTATTTTTCATAGGTTATTATTTTATATTCTAAGTTATTTTAATTTATGTCATTATATTTTATTTTAGATTATTTGAAGTTATTATACTTAGGATAAAATAATTTATAATAACATAAAATATAATGACCTTGAATAACTTAAAATATAATTTGAAATAACATTTAATTTAAAATAAAATAACCTAAGGTATAACTTAAATTTAGTTGAATAATTTAATTTAGGATAAATTAAAAGCTTATAATAAATTAATTAAAATACATTAAGGTAAAATAAAGTATAATAGTTTAGGGTACAATAATTTATAATAGCCTATAAGAACATAAAATATAAGTAAAGTAGTTTAAAGTAATATAGAATATATCATAAAAGAACATTAAAAAAATATTTAAAAAAACATAGAAATAAACCTATTTATTACAATAAATTATACTAATGAATTATGTTAATTAGTGAATTATGTTAACTAGCAATGAAACATGATGTTTAAATAGTGATATTATAATGAAATAATTTTCACCAGGGTGAAATCAATAAAATGCAATGAACTTATTTCACTTTTAAGGTCCCATAGTGATTTAAGCTAGTAAATTGCACCCAATTTTTGTAATAGTGTTGAATCCTCACCTTCACAACCATATGGCAAATCCTTAATCAACCAACCACCTTGCTTCATGCGGTGACAAATTTTGTAATTACATAAATATAAACACAATACATTTTAAAATTGTGAACATTAAAATATTATAATATAATAAATTAAATTCATAATGAAAATCTCATATGTAAATAGGTAATGTAGGTGGTGCATATATGCATGATAGTTAGTAGGTAATAACTCCCTATTTACCTAGCTACCTACTTATTTGTCTACCTTCCTTCATTTCATTATTTAATTTGAATTTTAAGTTTTCATAACTAAATTGAATTTTGTAATGCATTTAATACTTTAAGGTAAATAATAATAATAATATTCATTTTAGATATTAAATACAATTCTGAATTTCAATTGGGGTTATAAATTCAAATATAATTTAATTTCATTTGATTAATTAATACTTTTTAAATTTGAAATAAATTTTACACATGAAAATTGTGATTAGTTTCACGTGTATATAATTTCATAATTAAATTTAAACATCATGTACATTATGCCACATAAGACAACATGTGAATAACATGTTTATAACAACAATCACATATGATGACACATGACCATTTATGTCATATTATATTGACCGAATTCAATCATGATGTTAGCACTATGATTTTCACATATGTCCTCCATGCCTTACAATGTGTCATCTGTAATGTTTGTTTTGATTAAACTGAAAACTAAACTTAATCATAATAAACATTGTTATTTTCATAGTTAATCAAAATAAACATTATTAATCATGTCAATAAAAAAAATTCAAATAATGAAGAACACATGTTTTTGTTGTAATGAATTTAATATGATATTTTATCCAAATTAATATTGAATTTTTTTGTTAAAATTTGGCATGAATTTTAAACATAATGACATTTATCCAAGCTCTTCATCTCAATATCTTTTTTTCACTAAATTTGTGATGTTTTTAACTTGTCGATCATCCATAAAAATATTTAACCAAATTTGGTGATATTGAAAATATGAAAAAAAAAAATCTTAAACACCTTTTTTTGTTGTACACAATTCTAGCAATTTTTGCTAATTTTTTTGTTCAAAAATTCAAAAAAAAATGCAATACAATTTTCTTTCTCCAAAATAATCATATAATGAAAAAAATTCACCACAAAAAAATCATTATTTCATCTTTTTGTATTTCATAAATTCATGTTTAAAATTGCCCTATTAAGTATACATGAAACATTAAATTTATCAAACATTTAATTATGTTCATGTTTTCATTCAAATGTAACCTAGGGGAAATTATTCTTTGCATATTTTGTGAAACATGTGAGATAAAGGGTATTTTTTGTGATGATATGAAGTAATAGGGCATTAGAAGAATATTTTATAAGAATTAAAAAATTCTAGATATATAATCTAGGCATATTTCCATAATACAAACCTTATTTACCTTTAAATTATTTATGTATATATAAATTACAACTTATATTTTTTTCCACATTGTTTGGAAAAAAATTGAAGTAACTTCCCCTAGAATGTAACAAAACATATTCACTATATATGCAAATAACCATACATGTCACATCCAATCTTCATGAAACTGAAATTTTGGCCTTTTGAACTACCAACTATCCATTATTTATTATTGACTAAATGACCAATGAAACATCTTGAAATTACACAAGAAGCATTGAGGTGCAAATTCAGAAATATAAAAACATTATGCATGTTATTTCATTAGAATCCAATGTTTAATTTTTTTGCAATAATTCTTCAAAGTCAAGGGATTATAGGATTTTATTGCAGACAACAAAGCCATGGCTACTTTCATAAGGATTGCACCCACATGCTATTTAATCCAAGGACTAACAAGGTAATTTTAAGTTGTAATGTTTAAATTTGATGAAACATGCATTAGATTGGGCACTAACATAATACTTTAATGTGTTTCATCTTTGGAGTAAAACATCACAACAAAAGAACTTGGTCCATGTGTTTTACTTTTGGAGCAAGACACCACAACAAAGGATTTTGAGAACTTCAAATAACTGCATGAGATTAAAGTTTTGTTGAATGTGTTGTAGTCATCCACAAAAAATGAATTTAAAAAATACTTTAGTCTTTTTGACACATCAAATTTAATGTAAGGAATAAGTTCCTTTTTAGACCATTGGAACTTTTTTGAAAATTTGATATTTAAATTGGGGTCATATTCCTAATTTGAACATTTGAAACTATTAACGAGTTTTTCTATTCCCATTAAATTTTCAACTTTTGAATTTTCCAGCAATAGGTACATTAACATTACAAATTCTATATCTATCTATAACTCCTAAACTCACATGTATTCAAATTGCACATAGCTTCAAGAAAAATATTGTTAAAAAAGAATGTTTTCATATTTCAAGTGAAAGAGAAACACAATGTCAAATTAATATTAAAAAATCTCCTTTTATAGGTTTGTCCTTTTTGTCTTTACACTAACTAATTCAAAATTTAAATAGTCATAATAGACCATTTAAACAATCATTAGCCAACACTTAACTAATAGTCCCAAAAATTTAAAAACTACACCCTATTTAACCACATGTTTCATTACTTGTTCTGCCAACTACAGGTTCTGTAGACTGTCAATTAACTATCAACTTATCAACTTGTCTATTAACTTAGTGTAATGTTCCCTATCACTTTCTATAACCGATTAGGTTAATGTCACACGTTAGGTTAATATAACAAGTTAGTTAAATCATTTGTTAAATATACAACCTACCTAAACCTATAACCTATTAGGGCACTTGTTACTAAATTTGGGTAACAAAAGCATACATTATAGTTAATTGTGTGGTTAAAAATTAAAATGGCATTATGAAAAAACATGGTGTTGAGAAACTAGCCTTGCAACTCAAATTTTAAATTATAATAACCACTTGCAACTCACCATATATACAATGCAATTCATTGCAACACAATTGCAACTATGTTGAAACAATTCATTTTCAACTACTATGTAACTCCACTACAATTACAGCCATAATGTCTGTTAATGTCATTAATTTTGATCCATCCATTAAAATTTGACACATTGCAATATGAAGATTTTTGGATTTTTTAATTTGAAGTATTGATCTCCATCGTCTATTACAATTGTTAATGATGGTATGAAAGTATGTCACATGACATAATAAAAAATTACCACATGGCATATTAATTGAATTTTTTAAAAATATATTTATTTATTTAAATAGTTAGGTAGGTTGATATGTTCTAGGACTTACATACCTACTTACTTATGTAGGTAGCCAAATAGGTAAGAAAATACCAAACTAGGTAAATTAAAAAATAATATTCTTGTATATTTGTTTTTAAAATTTTGTGTTTTGCCTTTAAGGTTAAGCTTTTTTGACCTCATCCCAAAATGAGATGTGTATTTTAATGTGAGAATATAAATAATAATAATAATAATAATAATAAATTTTTGTGACATGGGATTTAGAAACAAAAGCATATGGGGTAAATCTTCTAGTTGTTTTTCAATTGCAAATTGAGTTACAACTACATAAAGATTTTCCCACATGCTTTGTGTTTGTTTTTCATTATGTAAACGATACAATTAAATTATTATTTATTTGATACTTATATGTGTGAATTAATTATTTATAATAATCTGATATAGTGATTTAAATTAATTATTTAATTTTACATAATTAATTATCAAAATAATTAAATTTGATTTTATGTTAAATAATTATTTAAAGTTTAATCAATGAACTAGTTATCTAAATTGATTACTCTAACTAAAATAATTAGTTGGTTAATTTAGAATTTCAAAACTTCAAGAGTGTTTTACCACATATAAATGGGGTATAATGTACATGATGTATTGAACAAAGTTGTAGTTTATATTACATTAAATTCAACTTTAAAATATAAATTTTTTTTTGTATGATTTCAAAATTATCATCATTTTTAAAGATGAAACTTAGAATTTGCAAGGAATTTGTACATATTTACAAATTAATATTTATTAAAACGTTATTAATAAAAATAATTTGACTTATTGGGCCAATTTTAATTATTTTTCATAACAAGTTGCAAAAACATCATTCAAAAAATCATTCGTATGAAAAAGTAATTTTAAGAAAGAAGACATGTAGGACTAATGTAAAGTAATGCTTGTTGCTCCTTTGAGTGTGTTTTGACCCTAGGGTTTTGTGGATCAACATTTTAATTTTGGATTGAAAATAACATTGCACCTTGTCAATTGCTCCATGTGAATGCAAAAATGATCCTATTTGGTCTAATATTGATATCATATGTTTAAAATAGATGTTAGTTTGTAGTGTTTCAATAAGTGCAAGCATGTTATTTTGCGATTGATGTTTGACATTATGTGTTATGAAAGTTCTTTAAGGAAATTGGTTGTGTCCACATTGTATTAGTCATTTTACGTGGCAAGCAAATCCACAAAGGAAAGTCTTTTGCAAGGAGATAAATAATTAAGATTGCAAGTGGCAATTAACATTGAGATTTTATTTGCACCTAACTTTATTGGTTCTATAGAGGTTTGGATATGACAATACAAGATTCAAATATCAACCAATGGGGGCAATATACATAGGTGTAATTATTTGTGAATCAAGATAATTTGATGTGAATGTTTGTTGCCATTTAAGCACGACATTTTCACATGTTTTTATGTTGATGTTCAAAAGCTCTTTTATTTGACTAGTTAATTGGTCTAGGTTCATTTATGTTAAGTTAGGATGTTAGGGAGGGTTCAAGAATTACTTGGAATAACATTGTATTGAGACTTGGTTTCAAAATTTTAATTTATGGATCTGAGTGAAGGCCCATGTGTTTTTGAGTTTAGCCTCTTCATTTTTGAGTTAATAAGACAAATTTCTCAATGGAATAAACCATTTGATAAAAAACAAATGTCAAATTATGTTTCATAGCTATTGCAATGCAATAATGGAATAACATTCTCAATGGAATTGATTGTCTAACTAATACAAACTATATGTTTTAGGTTTGATTATCAAGTACCCAATTGACGAGGTTTGAACTTTGCACACCTAGATTTTCATTTAACACGGACTTAACATCAAGTGTGAATGCACCTTGGTGCTAATTGAAAAGGAAGGAACACATGCATCTTCAATGAAAGCAACTGAAACTTCCAATGCTGAAGGTGCAGCTCCTCACTCAATGGAAAGACTTCTTAGTGTGTGTATGTGTGAATTGGAAGAGTGGATGGGCACCCAATGAACCAAAAGGAAGTGTGTGCATGGGAATGGCGATGGTTATTCGTAATATTTGGCAAAAAATTGAAGTGGATTTTGGGATTTTGGTCATATTAAGCTCAAAAAATGTTAGATTAAAACTCAGAGACCCTGATTTAGTCTAAGCATGGGATATTTGGAATACTTGAAAATAATTGAAATGGATTTTGGGATTTTGGGATTTTGAGATTTTGGCCACATTAAGCCCCAAAAATGTTAGATTTGAACTCAGAGTCCCTGATTGTAGTCTGAGCATGGGATATTTGTAGTAGGTATTTGGAAATAATTTAAAATGGATTTTGGGATTTTAACCATGGTACCAACGTGGGTGCTAAGGCCAGGACCGGTAGGTCGAGGAGGAACTGACAACTGGCCCACTTAAGTGAACCCCGTGGGCCACGTCCAGATCACACCGTCAGAGGGGTTTCTCACAGGTGTACGGTTATGAGCATGGCCCACTCACACCAGGGTATACCCTAACCCAGCCTGCGCGACGAAACCCTAATTGGCTGGCAGCCCTGTCGTAGAAAGAGTCGTGGGAGACGCAAAGAGAGAGAGAGAGAGAGAGAGAGAGAGAAGACGTCTTACGTTTTGCTGCCTGAAACATAGACCAGGCACACGGCTCCCTGTCCTGGCTGCTGCCGCTGCTAATCGCTTGAAGATCAAGTAAGTCCTTGAATCATCTTTTGATTTTTGATATAGTCTTTTCCATATTGTCTTTCTGTCAGGAGAGTTTCTGTGGAAAAGAAATTGGCGGTTGTGGAAGCTAGCAAGCAAGCAAGGAAGGAAGTAAGTGGTAAGGTGTTTGTGGTGGTGCAGATGGCGGACGGGGGAGACACCGACAAGAATATCGAGATATGGAAGATCAAGAAGCTTATCAAGGCCTTGGAGTCTGCTCGTGGGAATGGCACGTCCATGATATCTCTCATCATGCCTCCTAGGTCACAATCTTTTTTCACACTCTTTTTTTCGTTTTGAGAATCTGCTTGTTGTTGTTGTTGTTGGATTTGGAGTTGAGATGAAGTGATTTCTTTACCGTTTTGAGATCGGTCGTATCGGTAGAAAGTAAAGAAGCCAGATATAACTTTGGTAAAGCTGAGATTATAGGGGGATAGATTGTTCCACAAATTTAGTGTTTGTTTTGGTGGAGTTTGTTTGTGTTCAGAATATGCTTCCTTGTGAAAGCTCTAGTGAGGGAAAACTTTTTCTTTTCCTGTGAAAATTTAGTAGTCCTGTATATATTATGTGGCGCTGGGCTACCAGGATTAAGGCTTCTTTTCACCGCTTGGAATCTTCATTTTGGACAGTACATCTGACAAAGGCAGGAAAATTTTGCATTACAGAGGAGCCTTCAGAAGCTGGCATGGTGATTGGCTTGCCATATCTTGTGCTTAGTTTTGTATTATTGGTCTTTGGCTTCTGTCACAGGGCTATGGTGACAATTGATTTACCCCAAAGCTACTAATGCATTACTAGTTACAATATATGTCTCTGTTATGTTTTTTGTCAATTAAGCTACTGGGGCCAGCCTTTGTTAAAACAATTGCTGAGGTCAGGATATATCTTGCTTGTTCAAACTGTTCAACATATGTCTCTTAAATGCCTCAAATCTCTATTCTTTGGTGATTGTCCGAAGGCATGATCATCCACCAGTGATCAATGTTTCAGATTGAGCATGGTAAACACCGTTATGTTTCCCATCTACTTACAAAGTGAAACCTTGTGTAGGCTTTGGGTCCAGTCTGACCTAAAATTGAAACCTGAAGTCTGGGTTATGTTATGTACATAAGCCACTGAAAGACTTATGGGGTTTTTCAATCTCATATGTTATTTCACCTGCTGCATGCGATGCAGTTCATCAATCAAACCTCAAATGTTGGTTCTCTTATAGGTGTGATGGTAGGCTCTAGTGATCGTTGGTAGCCAAGTTTCTCTGTGATATGCTTAAATCCCTAAAGGTACCCAGTGTGTTTCAGGTTTTACATATGGGATAAAGAACTAGCTGCTTGTTCAAGACTCGGCAACTAATTGTTAGGCTTGCATGATTGCTTCTGCAATTGTGAGTGAAAGCCAGGATGCATACTTTTGTGTGTTCTTTTGGCTGGAAATCAAGCAGTTTAATTGGACAGTTATCTACACCCACTGTGGGAGCTGATGAAGTTAGTTGCAAGTAATGGCAGCTCGTCATAGGCAGTCATAATGAAGGTGATGGTCTGATACTTTGTGAGTGATGCTCACAAGGTTATGACCACACTCATTCTTGTCTTGTTTCTTTTGTTTTGGCTGGAATATGCACAATGGTTACCTACAGAAGTGTAACTGTGGGAGTTTCCCTGCAATCTCATAGACATGTTGTAGGACACTAACATTTACACTGTGAGTTCAGGGATCAGGTTTCACGGGTAACAAAGATGCTGGGTGATGAGTTTGGTACGGCCTCAAATATCAAGAACAGGGTCAACCGACAGTCTGTGTTAGGGGCCATCACATCAGCTCAGCAGCGTCTGAAGCTGTACAACAAGGTGCCACCCAATGGGCTTGTTTTGTACACTGGTACCATTGTTACAGATGATGGCAAAGAAAAGAAGGTGTGTTTTCCTTTCCATGTACTTCTGTTAGGCCTTCCTGCAATCTACTTAGGGGAAGTAACATGCTGTCATGGCTCCCTGTTCATGATGTGCTTCCTGACATTAAGGAATCTTTGAAGCATGTTTCTGAATTAAGTTTTTCTGTTATAAACTGGTAATAGTTTCTTCAGCCTGTCTCTTAGTATTTCACTCAGCTTCCCATAGAAGTTGCTTAATTCCTAATGTTGTCTTGTGTTCCTCTGGAGTGCTTAAAACATGATGATTCCCAGGTCTTTCGTGTGACAAGGGAAAGTTTGATTAAATTTTCAGGGAATTTAAGCCTTTGGGATGTTACAGAGTTCTTCTGTATTGCCTTAAATTTCATGTCTGGGCAAGAACTTGTGCCCCTAGACTGCTACAGATTGAATTTTGATTAAATGTTGAGGCCTTGCTTTTGTATTTGCTTTTGTCCATACCTTTTTTTGGGTGGAGAATGTCCTCTGGTAAAGCAAATAACACCATATGTTTGTGTCATGTAATTGTAGGTGACGATTGATTTTGAGCCATTCAAGCCGATAAATGCATCCCTTTACTTGTGTGACAATAAATTCCACACAGAGGCATTGAATGAACTCTTGGAGTCAGACGACAAATTTGGGTTCATTATAATGGATGGGAATGGCACTCTTTTTGGGACACTGAGTGGTAATACTCGTGAAGTGCTCCACAAGTTCACTGTTGATCTTCCTAAAAAGCATGGACGTGGTGGGCAATCTGCTCTCCGGTTTGCTCGGCTTCGGATGGAAAAACGGCATAATTATGTAAGGAAAACTGCAGAACTTGCCACTCAGTTCTACATCAATCCAGCTACAAGTCAGCCCAATGTATCAGGTAAGCTGATCTGCCCATGGTCAAGCATGTAAGGACCAACAATGATGGAACTTCACCATCATTCACAATGATCTCTTCTGTTTTCTGGATTCCTTGTTTGGATTGCTTATAGGCCCGGTTTTTCCTTTATCTTTAAGTCAATAGATTGAATGGAAGTTACCTTTTTGTCATAAGGGGTACATCTAATGCAAATGATGCCCAAGAAATATGTGAAGCTTGTTTATATTGGAGATTTCTATGATTCAATTGTTGGAGATGGCTCCAGAATGTCAGAGGTTTGCAATGAGATTGATGAAGATGCCATCATTTGAAGTGAAAGGATGAGTTGTAAAGGGAGTAAAGAGTCTGTGGTTGATGTAAGTCTAATTGTATATATTTGGTGCAATTGTAGGCCTGATTCTTGCAGGTTCTGCGGATTTCAAGACAGAATTAAGCCAGTCAGATATGTTTGACCCTCGGTTGCAAACCAAGGTTTTGAATGTTGTGGATGTTTCATATGGGGGTGAAAACGGGTTCAATCAGGCAATTGAGTTATCTGCTGAAATTCTTGCCAATGTGAAATTCATCCAAGAGAAGCGACTGATAGGGAAGTACTTTGAGGAAATCAGCCAGGACACTGGAAAATATGTCTTTGGAATTGAGGATACTTTGAAGGGGCTTGAGATGGGTGCTGTTGAGACATTGATTGTCTGGGAGAATCTGGAGGTGAACCGTTATGTGCTGAAAAATGCAGTTTCAGGAGAGATTGTAATCAAGCATCTCAACAAGGAGCAAGAGGCTGACCAATCCAAGTGAGTTTACTCCTCTTGTGTCAATTCTGATTCCTGTTATCAATCCACGTTATACTATAACATGACCTTGGTAAATTGAAGTGGTCAAATTCAACTTCAGTGTGTTCCTTTTTGCAAGTTTAGGTGCCAGTACATTTTTTCTGTTTAGAGTGCAATGCTGTGTCCCTATGGAACTAGACTTTGGGGTATTTGTCATCAAAATTCTATGCCTGGTATCCACCACATCCTGCCAAAATATGATACAGATCTGAAAGACTTTCTGCTAACAGTGGTCTTTAATGACCTTGGCTGAGGATTTTAGACAGTAAAGTGAATCAATCAGAAAACTTGCAAATCAGTTGATGAGGAAAATTGAAAAGAAATTGAATGAAAGATACCAATATATGTAATCAAATGGCTGATGGTAGTGGACAGGTTCATTGGAAGAGTGGAGCTTAATCTTCTCAAACACTTTTGGGTTTAGAAATTTATGATGAGTGATGATAACCTACAATATTTGGGTGTGAACAGTTTCCGGGAAGCAGAAACACAAGCAGAATTGGAGGTCCAGGAGAAGCTCTCCCTACTGGAGTGGTTTGCAAATGAATACAAGCGCTTTGGATGCACCCTTGAGTTTGTGACCAACAAATCACAGGTACTTATTGAGACACTGCTTATAGATATATTTTTTAATATGTAGCATAAAGTAGTTGCACTGTGCTGTGACATTAAGTGGAAACTTCTTTACAGTTTCAGAGGACCAGTACTAGTTTACTGAGGTTTCTGGGGTTATGCTAATTGGCAGTATTGACAAAGATTTAGAGTATTTTAGCACTGTGCTGAAAATGTGTAGTGTTGTGGTTCTTTTGTCCTTGAGAAAGGATGAATTCGATAGAGGTCTAGGAAGATTTTTGCACAGCGGTATGGTTGAGGTGGGCTTAGTGTTTTTGGTTTCTGACTGATGACTGGCAGGATGACTGTGTCATGATGGCAGAGTCATCCCTGTTGCTTCTGGAAATACAACAGAATCTCCGAATGAGCAGAATATTTTATGTATATCACACCCACTATCAGTAGTAATATCAGCTAGAGTCAGTGCCATTCATGATGGATGTGATGGTTTGATGCTTTATGAGTTACTCACAAGGCTGTGACCACTCATTCTAGCTCTGTTTGTTGTGGTGTTTCCTTAATGGATATGCCATTTTCTTGGATACCTTAGAGGTCTTTGGTAGAGTTTATCTCTGCACTTGTACTTACTTTTTTCCCTTGTCATTATACCTGCTTTTTTCCTTGTCATGATCCTAGCTCATGTGGATGCATCTTGTGTGGAATGCTGGGAAACAGGAAGGATCACAGTTCTGCCGGGGGTTTGGGGGTATTGGTGGAATCTTACGTTATCAGCTCGACATGCGCACTTTTGATGAGCTTTCAGATGATGATGGTGTTTATGAGGATGACTTCTAAGTCACAGAGGTTGGGCCTCTCAGAGCCCTTAGTCAAAATTGACACCAAACCTAAGAAGATTCTTGAGGGATTTTCCTACCTTCAAGGGCAATAGAGTAGGAAGCCAATGTCTTCAGGTAGCAAATAGGAGTATCTTCTTAATGTCTTAGTAGTTATGGTAGTGACTTCAGGTTTCTAAGGCTTTTTAGCCACTTGAGGGAAACAGATGCACGGTTTGTCCTGGTGCTGTAATTCATGTTTTAAGAAAGAGTATTTCTGGATGAGGGGATCTGCCCTCCTTTCTGTCTGCTATCAGTTGGTTCTGTTGAAATGCTGTGGATGCAGTTCACAGTAGTGTCTCTTTTATTCTGAAAACCCTCTCAGATAACACCTAGCATAGCACAGAGGAGCATAATTTTAGGATTTTGTGATTTGTTCTGCAAAGGCAACAGTATGAAACAGCCCTGGTCCAGATTTCCTCTTTCCTGACACTATGGACTGGGAGAGAGTTTTGGGAAATGGATTTCAATTGTTGCTTTGTCAAGAAGTCTGCAACCTTGTTTTGTGAAACCCAGGAACTGTTCCTGATATCATGCAAGTGACCTGAGCTCCATTGAAAGTTCCACTGAAAACAGTGGAACAGGGTGGCATTTCGCTGCACAGCCATGATCAAGAATTTCACCATTAGTTACATTTACAAATCAAGTATCTTTGTGGCACAATCATGATCGGGAAGGTATACACCGTTGATAATGTTGATGACTTGGTTAAAGATTGAAGTCATGAAATTGGATGGCAGATTTAATGCCATGAAGTACTTTGTGAGCACAAGATCATGCATACATCCTGCATAAGGATCCAATGATATTCCATCATCAGTTTTTGGTATCCATATCCACAACCTCATCTGTTCCAAATCTGGCAGACCCATTTCCCAGATCATCATAAAGCAATGTTATTGCAGGTGGTTGGTGCAAATCTGTAGCCATTACCTATCCAATAACATTACCTATCCAATAAGAGTGGTACTTCTTGGAAGGGGGCTCAATGCATAAATTATTATCAAGCTGCAGATGAACAGGGGGTTGGCATTGTTGGCTGCATATGCATGTTGCATGTGGCAACTTTGAAGTTTTTGCATGCTCATCTGAAATGCCAATGTTTCTTTACAGCTGTGCATTCAAGTGGGACCTTTGCAGTGAAAAAATGTCAAGATACTTCTTCCAACTAAGGGTACGTTTCTATGCCTTGAGTGAACCAGCAGCCACTTTGGTACCATAGTTCAAATCCCAAAATCCATTAAAATTATTTCTAAATGTTACAAATATCCGCTACTTAGGCTAAATCAGGGTCTCCGAGTTCAAATCTAACACTTTCTGGGATCTTAACATCCATTACTTAGGCTAAATCAGGGTCTCCAAGTTCAAATCTAACACTTTCTGGGATATTAACATCCATTACTTAGGCTAAATCAGGGTCTCCGAGTTCAAATCTAACACTTTCTGGGCTTAATATCACCAATAAGAGGCCTCACTCAAAAAGGTGAAGGTATCAATGTGGCTGCTGGTTCACCCTGGCTCCTTCAGTGTCCTCCTGCTCACCTACTACCCAGCAGCAATTAATTTGGTCAATTCACTTCCCAAGGGCTTCTATGTTCACCTCACTATTTCTCAACCTACTTTGAAAGAACCAACACCTGGCAGTTTAAATGCAACCTGGACCAAGTCAGCATAATTTTTGCACTTGTACAACCGGCTTATCTTCGGCTCTGCCCTCCTTTTGCATCAGCAAACTGACATTTGTTGGTCTGGTGGGAATC
>Ga0209208_10006679_pt1 | contig 15875 bp, 9 predicted proteins | sample S1TSphfallax_3_FD_187694 | JGI IMG/M metagenome (GOLD analysis project Ga0209208, IMG submission 187694) | Host-associated microbial communities from peat moss isolated from Minnesota, USA - S1T2_Fd - Sphagnum fallax MG (SPAdes) (version 2) | ecosystem: Host-associated > Plants > Peat moss >...
GATAAGTAGGTTTAACTCCTAAATGACTAGCATGGTGTTAGGGTATTCAACACTAGAGTACCTAACACCAAGTCTGAATGCACCGAAAAATATATCCTTCCTAGAGGAGAGGAAGGATATTATGCCTACTCCTTTTAGAGTAAGAGGGATCTTGTGCCTACAAGTTGGTGTAAGATCCATCCCCTTCTAAAAGAGTAGGCATAATATCCCTTCCCATCCCATGCAAAATTATCTATCTAGGTTCATGATAGGTAAAGCCCACATCTAGGCGACATTCCCAAAATGCAGGGCTGGGCATGGTGCCACGTTTTTGGAATGCCATAATCTCATGGCTTTCCACTACACAAAACCCTTTAATACGGACTCAGGACCAATGTTGTGCATGGGTATTAGAAATTGTTCCAAACCCCTGCAGGTTATCAGGGTGATTCTCAAGGTTCACAACCATGGTTTTTAAAAAAAAATCAAATTGAAAAGGTTCTGAGATATAACCATGGTTCTCAAAACATTTGGGAAAAAAAAGTCAGGTAACCGTCCACTAAAGCTGCTGGTTCTTGGCTGCTTATGTCATGAAAACTGCCGGCTCTTTCCAGTTCTCCCATGGTTATTTTGATAACCGGAACCAGTCGCAAATTTCTGTTTCAGAAAAATTACTTTTTGAAACCGAAACCAGCTGTTCTCTGATTCCAAACAAATGGAAACAGGAACCGGCGGTTCTTTGATTCCCAAACTATGAAAAAAACCGGCATGAACAGTTATTATTTAAAAAAAAAAAAACAAACACCTGCCCATTGCCCCCACACTGGTAAGGACTAGCAAGCCAAGATTACTACTATACCTGTAAAACATCTTTAAATCTCTTTGCATCACTCACAACTGAATTTTAGAGCTAGAAACATTCATTCATTGATTCATGTTTGTTGGCCTTGCCTACCAAGGCAAGGATATTTTGTTTAGATTCATTCTAGAGTATAGTAGCTAAAGGGATTTTGGCCCCTAGGTAATAATAATAATAATAATAATAATAGGTCTAGTATTTTTATATGATGATTTTTGAAAGATGATATTTTTGTCTTGTGTTGAAACTTGAGATTAGTTATAATAATATCTTGAAGGATTTTGGTTTCTTTTTGAGGATTTTTTGAAGATTATATTTTTGCAGGGTGAAATATTTGAATTTCCATAAAATTCTTCTTCTTTTGCCTTAAGAAGATATGATTGTAATGTAAATGGCAAGGCCACAGCGTGACACCCCCCTTGTTACTTACATGTAGGTCAGAAAGTCCCTAACTTATCTCTGACATAAGTAAATGAATTTACCATTTGTTTCACATGTATTTGAATACAGCAAAATGCCAAACACACCAACCCAAGCACAGCCCCACCACATTTGGTTTGAAATCTCAGTTTTAAAAACTTCTAACCCAATTCCAAAAGGCATTGGAGTGTTCCTCTGAGTGTTTGAAAATTGACCTAGGAAAAAGCTTCTTACATATATTACAAACCCTAAACCCTTAAACCCTAAAACCCTATTGGCGTTGTTGCCTGCATTGATTGATGCTTGCACCTTCCCGAATCCTGAACGAATCGGTTCTGTGAATCCCTGACCTCCCATTGCCTAAACCCTAATGACAAAAGAAAATATCAAAAAGAAAAAAATTAACAAAAAGCCTGCCATTACTACTCACCTAATGCCATTTGCCAATTTTCAAAATCCAAAGCTACCTAAGTACGGTATTCAAACCAGGCCCTGGCCTAGAAAGACGAACATAAAGGTACCTAGTACACTCCAAGTTATGATCAAGGGCTCCATGGTTTTATTTGGCTTTATTATTTATTTGGTTCAATATATAGTGTATGAATATATGGTTTATTGGGTTCAATATACCATTGCACCTTGGCAACTTGTACATTAATTTTGTATTTGTTTTCAGAAATGTTAAAATTTTCAAAAAGAAAAAAACAAACAAAATTACAAGATTTTTTTTAAAAAAAATTTGTGAAGGAAGATATTAAAATTTTGGGAATATTCTATTTTTCAAATTGGTGGGTGTTACAATGTAACTTTTGATTCACAATCTCTTGTTATTGAATAATCATGACTATTCTCATATGTGGTGATTGCATGTCAATTAGGCATGTCATCGAGCATTAGTGATTCTAATTTCTTACAAGGTATTTTTGGAGTCTTAATAAAAGAGAGGTCTCCTATCATGTGACCTTTCACCGGAAATTTTTTGAATTACAAAATTGAATAGTGACATCCAGTAGGTAATGAAATTTTCAAAGTTAATTAATTATTCCATAGACATTTGTCCAATTGGCCAAGGTACTATGGTAGCCTTCAATGTAGTAGACAACCATATTACATTAGGAAACTACATACTTAGTCTGTGTATATATATAGCCAGAAAGCTATATAAAAATGGCAATTGCTAAAATCAAGTGTTGTTGTATATCCATAATTCAACCAAAATTTAAGAAGAATCGGCATACATGGTTCAAGTGTGTTGTCAAAAATAGAGAAGAATGTTTTTAAGAGTTTTACATTCATGTTTAGCCTGTAGCCAAAATTGGCTAAATCTTCTTGTAAAAAATAAAAAGACACGCATCGAAGTTGGCCACGAAGTCGTGTTCGTCACTTGACCGTTGCGACCATTTTCGCGTTTGTATTTTCGTTTTTGGCCGTTTTCCCCCCTAAAATAGTCGCAAATGCTGCGATCATGTTCTTATTAGAGCTTCTGTTTTGCGGCGTTTTCCCTTGCAGAGTTTTTAGGGGATTGCGAATGGATTACTATTTCAGAAACGGCGGTAGGAAAGGAGGAGGAGGAGGAAGAAGAAGAAGAAGAAGGGCAACAACTACGTATTTGCCGTTTGTGTTTTGATGATGAAGAATGAGGCAGGGGTGGTACCTTGCAAGTGGGTTTTGTTCGGTTTTCAATTCTAGTATGGGGCTTGCAAGATGTATAGCCTCGTGGTCTGTTTGTTTGGTTTTTGTTGTTGGTGTTGATCCAGAGTTTAAATGGCCGTAAGGTCGTACATGAGAGGCGACTTGTGGGGAACTTGCAAGAGACTTTGATTTTGTTGGTGAAGGTTCTATTCAATCTCATGCAGTGTTTGGAGTAGCTAGGGACCGTTAGAATACATTGTCTTTGCGAGGAATTTTTCGTGGTTCTGTTGCTCGTGTTATGGCAATCAAAGAACAATATCGACCACATTTGAACAAGGGGGCGACAGATTTGAAGCTGGAGAAACGCTCTCCGGCTGTGGACTAGAAAGTGTAGAAGAGATCACCCGCCTGTTGCAGAGGGGGAAAAAAGGGTTTGAATTTAGTAGTTCTGTTGCAGGGTACTTGAGCATTTCTATGTGCTTTAAGGAAGGGGAGTGGTGACAATGGCGCCTCGTTTGACTTCCTCGTCTGGGCCTCTGTCTCCGACTGTCAAGGAGAACAAGAGTCCACGACTAGGTTTAAGCAGCGGCTTCAATCGATCCAGCTCTCTCCGCCGTGTTGTGGTGAAGCCGCTTGGAGAGCACAAAGCTGACAATTGCTCACCGAACAACCCTAACTCACCGCAACAGGAACAGAAAACGCCAAAGGATGAGGCAAAGGTGTCACATGAAGAAGAGAAGCCTCCGAAAGCTGATGACAATGGAGGATCAAGAGGAAAACATTCTTCATTGGCAAGGGACATTCTCTCAAGGAGGATTGGAGGTAACAACATCCATGGACCTTGCTCCTTGGGGACAACATTGAAGGTGGATGTTCCAAGACATGGGGTTTTGGAGCCTACCTCAAGGGATTCCTCTTCAGGAGGGAGTTCCTTAAAGAGAAGCTCTCAATCAAAAGCCACTAGACATGGTGGCAGGAAGGTGGGCGCTGGTTATTCTAAGTCAAAAGGGGAGATTGAAGGATTGAGTGCTTGCAAGAAGCATATTTCTTTTCCCACACCTCTTGTTAAGGATAGTCCTAAGAAACAGAAGTTAAGCAGTGTGAAGAGTTTCAAAGGCAGTGCAGACAGCCTCAATGAACGGTGTGCTGTGCAGTCATCAACACTACCAGTCCTGGTAAAGAAGGGGAACGTTCTAGTAGATGCGAAGATTCCCAGTGTGCCACATAAATCAACGTCCCCAGAGTTTGTCAAGTGGTCAGTAAAGCCTTCAAGCTCGACAATAGTGAAGACTAGTCAAGTTGATCTCTATAAGCAACTTGCAACATTCAAGGAACCAGTGACAACTCCAGCATTCAAGAGACATGTTGGCATGGATGTTGCCACAGGAGACTTGTTTGGTAAAGATTTGGAGACAAGTGATGAAAATGATAAGGCAATGATGATGCTCCCACAGCCATCAAAGTCTCCAGAAGTGAAAAGGCGTGGTGGTCTTCTTGTTGCAAGTGGTAGCCTTAGTGGTGATGCTGCCAACAAGGATGATGTCAGAACAGAGGATACACCTCCACCATTGCCAACTAACTCCCCTGAGTTTGTGAAGCGTGGCTTGGTTCTTGCAGCTGGTGGTTGTTTTGGTGCAGGTCCAATTGCGGGACCTGAGGGGGTGGGATTAGTCCGAGACAGACGCAAGTGTAAACCTCGAGGCATCTTGACCATTGATGGAGATAGCCTGGGTAGCTCTGGCAGCTCTGGAAGCAGCTCAGAGCTTCAGTCTTTGCAGATGATGTCTGTACCAGCCATGGCATCTGTGGAATGGATGGTTGGTGACGAGCATGCAAGCCAGAGTCTTCAACATCCAAGGCTGGATCATCATATTGAATCTTGTGCGCTGAATACTGTGCTCACATCTGCTATGTCTGATGTGGTAAGATTTGACGACCAGGATGCTCTCTTTGGGGCAGAGCCAGAGGATAACTACACATATATAGGGAAAGATGGGTGTCTTCATCAGTCAACCAGGCCACAAACCACAGAGAGTTCAGGGCTAAGTCTTGCAGGGCTTTCACTGTCAGATAGTAAAAGACAGACACCTCCAGTGAGTGCTAGAGCCAGTGCATCACCAGTCCTGCGTGGAGATTTCATGAGACAGTCTTTAACATTCACACCAGCAGCCAGTAGGCTAGCCACATCTGCAATATTGAGGCCAATGGAGGAGATTCCATCCAGTCCAGAGTCCATGGTGTGGTCTCCAACACCTTCTCCAGATTCTCTCAGAGAAGAAACCTCACCCCCATTGCATCAATGTGACATAAGCATGGTGGATTCTGAAGCAACAGGTCAGGAGTACATGAGTAATTCTGGTACAGTCTTGAGCAAGGAATTTGTAGGTGATGGTGAGCTCCTTAGCTCTCATGTTGAGAACACATTGCACACCTCTTTCAGGACTGGTCTCCAGGAGGCTGAACCATCTTCCTCTGGTTTTTGTCATCAGGAACCTGTTTATCTGTCCTCTCAAACACTGCACTGTGCTGTTAGCTGTCCCCATTCGACAGTCTCTCCAGCTTTAGCAAAGACAGATGGGCTCAAGTGTGGAAGTACAAGTGAAACAAACAGTGGTGGTCAGAGTCCACTATGTGAGCTACTAGACAGTAAGGATGGAGGATTTGAATTCCAGTCCCCTTTAACAGACGTTGAGATATCACTGCCAAAACCCATATTGCCATATATGAATTCGTCACCAATGAGTAGTGAGGCAGATACAGTCTTGGGTGCATCCCCTAGCAATTTGAGTATTGGTGGTTTTTCTGGGAGCATCTCCAGGATAAATACTCCAGGTTCTGGTGCATCTGTAGAGTCACACCATGTGCCTCTAGTGGATGAGGCTAATGAATGCTCTTTGAGGGGAACTGCTTGTAGTTTGCAGAGTTGGCAAGTCAGTGCTTCTGATGTCTCCTCAGACAGAAGGGAACAAGGGGAGGATGGAAAGAATAACTACTCAAAGCTCTACAGTGGTCTTCAAACACATCTGAGACAGAGTAAAGAATTTCAGTCTGAAGATGAGATACTATGGATGCACCAGAAAGAAATTGACTGGAGGGTAAGACTTTTGTTCAATCTTGTTTGGAAGGCTAACTTCTTTCATGGCTGATTGTTCTGATCTTAGATTGTCATTTTATCTTATGGGGAAAATGTTTCAGATATTTAGACTTAAATGTATGAGGAGAATGCATGTCAATTTTGTCAAGGTGGTGGTGACCTTTGGCCTTGATGTCTACATTCAATTATGCTTCTCCATGATCTGTGTCTAGCTAGGAGGCTGTGGGTGGTCAGCCTTTAAGTAATTGGTGATTTCTTTCTTTTCTCCAGTGTTTAGTACAAAGAAGACAAGCAATGCATCTTCAAAGTGATTCAAAACATTGAGCACATTCGATGCAGGGACTGCATGATTCATCAGAAGATAAATTGGAAAAAAAGTTGGTGGCAGAGGTTCAATGTAAAAGATTCGAGTGGGAAATTGCTCAGGTAAAGTTACTGCTTTGAAGCTTTGCTGTATTGCTCCTGCTTCAAAACGCTTGTTAGAATTCATAGACATGACATCCAATGTCACAAAGTCTAGGTGCAAGGTCTTTCTAGTTTAATTCTGTCCTTGAGTTGTTCATCAGGCATCACAAGCAACTTGTCTCAGAATGCAGTCTTGCATATGTAGTGGGGGGGAATCTGTCCTGATAAGAATTCAAAAGCATAAGTCAGGAATTGATTGTTGCAGAAGTGTGGGTGCTTGTGTGGGGGTGCAGATGCAGAGTTTTTGACCTAGAATTCTGAAAGGTGAGGACAGATGGACTGGGTAGCAGCAGGCAGGAGACAGAGAAGATGCATATATAGTCAACTACTGTAAATGTGTGCTTTGCCTGAGCATTGTTTTGGGAAAACCTGACTCAACTCACACAGGCAGAAGAAACAGAAGCAGCAAGGAACTGAGTATTTACATACTGGAGCCCATTTGGGTATCAGTGCACATCCATCAGGCAGCTTCTAAAAATTTACAAGTCAAAATGGGTGAGCTTCACTGTTGTCCCAGCTTCATTTGTGTATGGCACCAAATTATGTCTTTATGCTTAAAGATGTTTGTAGACAATGGCTGCTGTATTCCTACTAAATGTCAGATATGTTGCATCAGATTCTACTGCTTGAGATACTTCAACAGCAAGAAATACAAGCAGCACTGTGTGCTGAAAGGTCTGCTCATCATAACAATCAGGAGGGGTGGAGGGTTGTTTGCAGTCTTGCAGCAGCACCTGCAGTTGGTGCAGCACTGGTTCCAGATGTTTCCAATTATCTCCCAGTGTTGGATCCCCATTGACTGATCAGGTACAACTGGAGAAAAGACCAGGATAACAGCTAGTGTACAATTGGATGAAACACTACAAGAGGTTATGCATCTCACAAGAATGCTGTGGACACCAATTTCTACAATTACTGCATGGCTGACATGGAAAAAGTGGAAGCTGCAACCCTGAAATTTGGGGTGAGTTAGACAAGAATATCTAGCTGTACAAGTGACATATATAATGTCATTCAGAGCTTCACCTTGCTATATATTGCTGTTGATTCAGAGTAAAGTGTTGGCCCTTTTTCTGAAGAGAGAGAGAGAGGTTGTATAGCAGTGATGAGGAAGATTTGTTACCAATGGGTATTGATGCACATCAGAGTCAGTACAAATGTGAACAATCAATCTCCCTGTGCTTATTTTGGTGGGCTTTATATCACTCTGCACATTACAATCTCCAATTGTTTTGTGCTGCTGTGATGGCAGTCAAAGTTTCCTGCTTTCAGTTGCTATCTGTCTATGCAGGAAAAATGTCTGAATTGGTTCCAATGTTAGCGGCTCCACCTACCTTTGTTCAATTTGGAATTTGGTATGAGAATCTTCTGCTGGAATGAAGGGGCAATGCTTCTGTGCTTCCATAGCAAGAGAGCCATCAAATCTGTGCATGCTTTGCAGGTTTCAGATGGGGTGACAAGATCTGTATTAGTAAGAATGTATTGCAACAACCTTATACTAGACATGAATCAACTTAAGTCACCATTACTCATGTTAAGATGATAAGCATAACAAAAAATTTATGTGATAGGTGTAGTAATTGTAGTATGTCTGATGGACAAGATTTGAAGGAATCATTTTCAATAAGGAATCATTCTCACCAAACTTTCTTGTGCAGGCACAACCTTGTGCTCCATAAGATCATGCCTTCTCAAGGGCAGGTGGACAAATGTACACGGAGGTTGGGGTCCCTTCCTAACACTTAATTGTTGCATTTTAACATATGCAGGGAGTGATGATGGTTTGAAAATGTGAATGAGGTGGATGTGTTCATAATAGCAGCCGAAGCCAAAATAGCATGACATTAGTGGCATGAGAGAAAACCTTGTCACCGTGCAACTTAAAAAATTGTTCTAAAATGAACTTGTGTGATTTGTAAGTGATGTCCACTATGTTCCCCTTAAAACCATGATTGTTAAGACATTTCGGTGAGGAACGAATGTCCACTTGCAGAAGAAAACACAGGTTGTGGACATGGCTAGTTTCACCCAATATTGATTTGTGTGGAAGCTTATAGTGCATGGGGACAATGTTTTCTAGGAGCAATTTGGAAGCTACTCACTCACTATTCTAATCACATTTGTTATGGTCAAACATGTGGAGAACATTTCCATTAGTTTCCAACTTTTTACAAACTTTGACAATAAACCATTAATTACTACATGATAATTAATGTTGTTTGCATGGTGCAAGTGTCATTCAGAACCAATTTCCCTTACTATCAATTGAATGTGAAAAGGCTTGTGAATAACAATTGTTGTTTTAATGGGTTGTGCACTATTGTGGTGGACGTGGAATAAGCAAGTGGTATTATTGGTAAAATATATAATTTTTCTTAATTTTAACAATGAAATGTAAAACGTCAACAGTACCTATTTTGTAATTTTTTTTGATTGAACAACTTGAGGATGACATCTTTAGGATAAGACTAAGATAAGTTAATTTTTGTTCTTGAGCTCTTTGTCATTTCAATTTACACAACTAAACAAAAGGAGGTGATTACATTGCAATTCCAAACCAAATGGACTTCACCATGACATGACCCTCTATGGAAGCACTACTCCCCTTCTAATATGCTTTGTAATTCATGGTGGGAGTGACAACTTAATCAAATTTTCTTGAAATTTTCAAAAGTGAGAATATTGAAATTCTAAAGTTTTAACTCGTGAAACTTTGAAAGCTCATAACATAATCTAAACATATTTGATTGAGACAATCTAAAGCTTGATCTTATAACCATTGAAAAGCACTTTCCAATTTTACATCAACAATGTCAATTGAACATCATATTGATCCTAAAACTTAGGATCTCAATGGTATATATATATTATACATACATATATATAAGGAACAATATGGAAATTTTTTCACCTTGAACCATGTTTTTAAAAAAGATGTATCATGCAAATGTCCAATGTCCATCTAAGAAGAAAATGATAATTTTCATTTTTGAGAATTAAAAGAATTTCCCTCCTCAAGGAAAGAATGACTCCTGAAGGAAAAAAAGAGAAAAGAAAAATAGAAAAAGAAAAAGAAAAGGCACACACGTAGGTAGGCTTCTCGGTCATTTCCATGTGGAAACCACACCCGGCGAAAATCCGGGCTACCCTTGGGGGATTCACTGGGCGGGAAAAAATCGCGCTTTCCCTTGATACCACAGAAAACCTCGACGTTGGGTCTAATATCTACAAATTTTGTAGATTTTGAATGACTCCAGTTATCTATACGTATTGTAGATATCAGGGACCCCACAAGGATGGCGCTTGTCCTTTTGCGGCAAACCTGCGGCAACCAGAAGAGAGCGCGAGGAAGAACGCATGAGAGGAAGGAGACGGCACCGAGGGAGACAGGGGAGGGAGAGGGAGATCTCGGAGCTTAGATTGTTTTCTGGGTTGAAGGAACAACCTGTTTCAGTGAGTGCTTGAACGGAGTTTTCTGCTACTGTACTCCGAAAAAAAATTTCGAGCAACGATTGTTTGCAGAAGCGTCTGTGGAGGATTCATTCTGGACTTGGGAGTCTTGAGAGTGTTTTCTGCAAACAACAGAGAAGCCGCAGTTATCACGGAGGTTTTTTTTTTTAAAAAAAATTTTGTTGCTGAGGGAGATCAATTGTTGCCATTTATCTCGGTGTTCTTTTTTCCATCTGACGTATTAAGGGGGGAGACTCCAAGTGGTTTTGAAGGGCGCATATGATCCTGTGATATTTTTTCTGAGGATGTGTAGCGTGGGACAGAGTGCTATCAGTGCCCAGTGCCTCAATACGCTTCTTCCTGGAGGAGCTTTTCTTCCCCCTGCTACATTCAAGGTACGTTTTCTGTCTGTCAAAGATCATGATGATATTGTCTCTCTGAACACGACATTTATAACGTTCACGAGAGATAGAAAAGCTTGTTCCTGCATCCATCCCTTCTTGTGAAAGAAACCTTTGAGGCAGTCATTGTACTGTGTTTTTGGTTTTTTCGGAAACATTTCCGCTTCAAGGCCAGTGGTTAGGGTTTATGACCACTTTGCTCCAAGATGTCTGTGGGTTCAAATTCCACTATGCTGTAACTTTGCCTGCAATCAAGAATCGGCCACATTAGAGGTTTGCTATGTCATCCAGTTGTTTCGAGTATGGCAGTCTAGGTGCATCATATTGCTTGATGCGAGAAGATTAGGGCGACGTGATGGCCGTGCTTGTGGCCAGTGACAATTGTGCACAGCCAAAGTGGAACGAGTAACTTGAAGGTGTCTTGTCATGCTGGCTCATGCCACAGCATATTTCTTCTGCAATATGTCAGAGTCCACAGGGAATTGGGCACATTAGAGGTTTGCTATGTCAACCAGTTTGTTCAGAGTATGGGAGTCTAGGGGCATCCAATTGCTTGGTGTGAGAAGATTAGGATGAGATGTGATGGCCCTGCTTATGGCCCGTGATGATTCTGCACATCCAAAATGGAACAAGTAGCTTGAAGCAGTCTTGTCATGCTGGGTTATGCCACAGCATGTTTCTTCTGCAGCATGTCACAGTCCTATTCACTTGTATTTGGGGTTTTCTCCTGGAATCCAGTGTGATAGATTTTTGTACTTGGCAGGTTAGCACAAAACCATGCTGCATGAAATTGGTTAAGGAGCAATATGTGGGCCAAAGCTTTCAGGCATCAAAAGGGTTGAGGCAAAGGATAGAGAGCTTAGATCATGATCAAAAGAGGAGACTGCAGCCATGCTATGCACAACTCGATGGTACAGACACACCTGAGATATCAATTACAAGCAATGGGCAAAGTTTTGTGACCGATGGTGACACTGAGGATGGTTTCTTAGTGCGACTGAAGAGGGCCTGGCAAGTGCTGTTTCCTTCCAAAACCAAGTCATCTTCCAATGCAGAAGTTGCAAAACAGCGCCTCAAGATGATACTGATCTCAGATCGGTGCTCTGTAAATGATGAGGCCAAAAGGAAAATTGTGAACAACATTGTGGGTGCACTTTCAGATTTTGTGGAGATTGAGTCAGAGGACAAAGTGCAGCTCAATGTTAGTTCTGACCTCAAACTGGGAACAGTGTATTCTGTGACAGTTCCTGTGCGGCGGGTGAAACCTGAGTATCAGTCTTACAGCAATGAGCTGATTAACAAGGAGTTCATGACTGTTGATTACCTCGATGATGACAGCCATTTTAAGATGCTTGGCATACACCTTGACAGTCCTGACCACTCAAATGAGTAGAGCTTGAGAAGTTGTATGTTTGTGAAATCACAAATGACTCAGCTAGTTTGCCATTTTAACAACTTAGAATGCTCCTCTTGTTTTTGTAGGGTCTGATGAAGTATTTCTATCTGGACTTATCTCCATTGGAACAGTTGGATTCAAAAATTACCATGTTGACAAGGATCCACGCACAGCTCTCCAGTTCAGAAAATTCCATGAATCTGTAAACATTCCACGAATCTGCAGAGGTTGCCTGTTTAATCTGATCTGTAGCAACTCCTGCACCATCCTTGGTTGGTTTATGACTCTCCTTTCTTCACTGTTACCAAACACTACAAGGGGTTGCAGCAACATATGAGTGGTTGTTTTGAGAATTGTGTGACAGAAGTCTCCCATCAATTCTGATGAGACTTTTTGTCTAGTTCATCTTGGTCATCCTGTTCAGGTACCTTCAGTACCCTCTTCAAGTGGGATTCACCTTCAACTTCAAGGCGGCTTTAGTGTATCAGCCCCTTGCTAATCAGTGACTTATCATGATTGGTTATATGTAATTGAGAGTAAAATAGGGAATAGGCAAGAGAGCAGCTATGGATGGGTTCACTCAACTGTTTTGCCTATATGGTACAATACACTTTGAGGTTGTAGCATAAAGAGAGGTAGAGACATTGATGGAAATTTTAAATGATGTTTTGCATCACACTAATGCACAACCAAGTTGGTGGTGACAGTGATTGGTACAAGGTGACCTAATTTGCCTCACAACAAATCTCACCAAAAGTGCACATTTCAGGAGAACTTGAAATGGCTGAGAAGTGGATGGTGATCAACAGACTCATCAGCGTCCAGGGTCCATGTAACAGGACATACTGTGGCAGACCATCATGGAGGTTCCAAGACTCGGCTACTGTTTGTTTCCAATGGACCCACATTTTGTGCACTTCCAGTTTTTGTGTGTAAGCCAGTTGGTTAGAAGATATGGTAATAGATGTGGTGTTTAGGTCAGTGGAATGGGGAAAGGAGTTGAGCTAGTCATTGTCGCTTTGTGAACTGATGCAGGATAAACACTAGGCAATGAGCAGAGATAATTAATGTAGTCATTCGAGCCTGCCATCAGTGGACAACAATTGTGTAAGATTTCTGAACCCTCTGTCTCTTGAAAATTTATTCAAGCTAAAACAATGCATCACCCTTTTGCATTTCTGACAATGGTAGCGACAACCAGGCAGGAAACTACCTGTTTCAAAGACAAGTGCAGGATCAATGGCTGAAGTAGGGTTTACTGCTTCCATGCCAAGATCAAATGGTGAGGCAGGCCCAATAGTAACAGGAGAATTGGAGACAGGAGATTGAGCAAGAAGCAGACCACCCTTGTTTTCTACTACAAAAGCAGATGTAACCAAGGCTGAGTGTATAGCAGATGGGCTCCATGATGGGTGCTTTTGCTTGAACAAAGTAGAAATGGTTTAGATTTTTTTCTTTTTTTCTATTTTGACTAGATGCTCAAATTTACACTTAGTAAAAAATATTCAAATAATCAAAATAATTAATTTAAAAAATCATGTTTTTTCATGCCCCATGCACTTAATAAAAATGAACATCTCTTTTAGTCAATGCAAACATTTTAGTCAAATTGACTCTTTTGGAAAGTCATGATTTATTGGAGTGAAAAGAAATGGAACTTGAAAGTTTACCCTATACACTTGTCATTTAACCTTGCCTCTTTGTCATGCCCAAACTCCAAACAACATTCAATTTGTATTTCTACTTCACTTGTCTCCTAATCACAATTAACCTTAGGCACATGATAATTGTGTTCACTTGCCATTAGCTTAGAATCCATGAGATAGTGAACCCCCACTTCCAAATTAAAAAGCAAGCTAACTATGAACTTGCCATGAACACAAGTCATCACCAAAACCTTAGCTTCCCCTCCACCCCCGCTCCCCCCCTCCCAAGGCATGGGGAGATAATTTAAAGTGTAATTACAATGAGTTTAGGGTTCCATTGAGTTTAGTCTTCAAAGATTGTTTCTAAAGCTTTTAGAGACAAAAGCAAACATTGAATTTCTAGAAACAACTTCCCACTTTTACATAGTCATCTTCAAAGTTTTCATATGTAATGTTTTTGCAAGTCATGGATGTAGGCTATTATAAAAAAAATTCTCAAATTGTTTAAGCACAAGTCATTTTAGAAGCATATAATTACAAAGTTTCTAATACCCTTTCATTTTTTTGGGGTAGATAGTCAAGTCTCTTTCAATCTTTTGGCAATGGATCCCAATTTCAAAAGCAAGGTTTTCTTCATTTGGATGTAGTTGTTTATTACTTTGACATACTTCATTTTGACCTCTCTTTTTTATAATGAACACACATTAGGGTTGAAGTTCCGACCATTCTTGTAGGTGATTTTGGCCACTAAAAAAGATAGCCTATTTAATTGTGATGGAAAAAACCTAAACAATCCATGCATTAGAATTAAGTGGAAGAAGATGGTGCATCGCACATTACTTTTAAAATGAGAGACAATTTTTTTTGAATATTATAAGATGAATTATGAGGCTTTTTAAAACTTAGTGTTAGTCTTGACTTTTTTTTTTTGTAATCCTCTTGGTTCTTATGGTTAGAGGTGTGAAACGTACACCTTACATTATTGGAAATTCATTTTATCCAATTCAAACATATTCAAAAAAAATAAAAATTCCTGTAAATGTGGAAAAAATATATATAATCATAAGATGAACAAAAAAAATTTGTAATAAATATGGAACATTTGCAACAAAAACATAATCTTTTAGGGTGGGTTTAAAAGAAGCCATGTAGAAGTTTGTTGTCTTTGATTATAATAATATTAGGAACTATGAATTTTGGTTCTCCCTAAATTTTATGCAAAGAAATCAAATTAGCTCCAAGGTGAATCAATGTTCATATTGTTACCTTCACCATCTCAAATTAGGCCTCACAATGCCCATAAATTAATCCGAATAAATGTCAAATTTAAACAAAACTTGAAACTTTGATTTAATGTAAACATGAGATATTTGATGATGTTGGCATGAGCACCCCTTCTTGATAGAGGAGACCATCACCATCAACCTTGACTTTCAAAAACTCACCAACAATGTGCGATGGTCATATGGCCCCTTCTTGAACCAAAAATCACATTGGTATCTTTGCCATCTTAAATGAAGGCACACAATACACCCACATTAACTCAAGAAATGTCAAATTTGAATTTAGAGACCTTGATTAAGTGTAAACACGGGATATTTATAGATAATGTTGGTGTTTGCACCCCTACTTGGAAAGGAGACCATTTCCATCACAATACGGCAAAGGAGACCACTATTAAAACTCATGAAACTATGAAATTTTGAACTTAATCTCCAATAGAAAAAACTTATGGACCTATATTTTGTAAGCCCCAAATTTACACCATTATATGTAAAAGAACTTGAAATCAACATTCAAATTTGTATTCAAATTGCACCAATGTCATTATGTTGTGAATAGGTGAACAACAACATGTGAACTTGACAAAAAAACAATTTAAGAATATTTTGCCCATTGGATAGAATATTCATGGAATATGTTTTGCAACATGGACAAAATATTCTACCACATAATCATGGATGAAATTTGTTAATGGATGAAAATCAAATCACCATCAAATCAAAGCTTTATTAATACGGTTGAGGCACCCAAATTGCAAGTCAAATGAAAACAAAATTCAAATCCATGTTTTATCAAAAAAACAAATGCTAAAACTGAATGGAAGTGAACAACTTGTCATTATCAAATGCCATGACCTATGTTTTTTTTAGTCTTATTGGAAACACAAAAATAACAATGAACTTAAGTGTATCTCTTGTCACTAATGGTTGCTAGCATTGATTCTTTTGATTTTCAACACATCGACAAACATAATAGCAATCCAAAATCAATTCTATAACATACTAGTGGGTACCCGCGACCTTCGGTCACTGTGAGGCGCCCCTGCATTGTTTTCGCCATATTTTTTATTTTTAAAAATGCTATAGCCTGAGTAGGACCGTCATCATTTAATGCTAATTAATGCTCGAGATCCTCGCCAATGGACCTACTTGAGAAATTTGCCCCAAATTTTTTTTATAAAAAACCCTGGTATTAACCAATGTGGGGAAAAGGCCAGTGGGGGGGTATTACATACCCGTCGGTTCTGTGT
>Ga0209208_10006680_pt1 | contig 15872 bp, 7 predicted proteins | sample S1TSphfallax_3_FD_187694 | JGI IMG/M metagenome (GOLD analysis project Ga0209208, IMG submission 187694) | Host-associated microbial communities from peat moss isolated from Minnesota, USA - S1T2_Fd - Sphagnum fallax MG (SPAdes) (version 2) | ecosystem: Host-associated > Plants > Peat moss >...
CTCTCTCTCTCTCTCTCTCTCTCCTTGCTCTTGATCGATCTACGACCACAGCGCATTGAATTGCACTCTCTTAAGACGCCATTGTCGTGCGCAACAGACTCCAAATCGCATCGCGAAAACACATATAGAAAGCATCTTGAAAAATCACTTTGGAGGATCACAAAATCGGCGCTTGCATCGTAACACGAAAACCACATCTTGTCACAGACTGACACGGGTCGCCACGGGTCGTCTGCTGCTTCACCGGCCTCTCCCTTCCCCCACCCCCCAAAACCTCCGTCACAAACAGACAGACGTAGTGAATTTATATATAGGATGATAATATTAGGAATCTTTTCCTTTTTTTTTTAAGGTCAAATTCAATCTCAATGAGAATGTACAAATTGCTTCCAAAAAGCTTCAAACATTGCCATGCTTTGAATTAACTTTTTATTATTCTTAAGCATTTATGGAATACCAAATTTGATAGGTATTCCATCCTTGAATTCAATATTTCATACTTTTGGATTTAGGGTATTAGTAAGCATGGCTCCCAACCTTACTTTCTAGGGTTGATTGGACCTCGAAGATGGAATGGACGGTTGCCACACCAATTACACCAACCCTAAAATTGCCCATTAATCAAATTATTAATTGTATATTAATAATTGTAAGTATCAATTGTGAATCAACTATTAAAATTTGGATGATAATATTGATAGTATATATAATCATAATATTGATACAATGTAATATTACTAATATCATAATAATATTATATGTTGTATTTGATCCATTAAATATATCTAAATTATTTTAGATATCCAAATTATAATAGATAGGTATTAATTGTGAATCAAATATAACTATTTTGTCCATGAATCTATTGATCAATCTATTCACATAGTTCTTCCTATACCTTTGAATACAAGGTAACATATCCCCCAACAAGGACCTTCCCAAGAACATTAATGTCCATTTTCATTTATTAACAATCACCATTCATTAGAAATCACTTTATCTTTCAAATTTATCTATTAATAATCACTATATTATAACATTAAACATTTATTTTATTTTATTTGCATAAAGTCATACAACATAATTAAAATAATTTCTATTGATATAATATCTACTATGATGATATATAATCATAATATCATAATATATTATTAATACATCATGTCAATCAATATATAATTACTCTATCTATTCACAATTTTTTCTTCATATCCAAGGTAGCATGCCCCTTAATAAGCACCTTCATAAGCACAATAATGCCATGCATCCTCATCTATTAAGAAAACACCATTCATTAAAAGTTATTAGTTATTACATTTATTTATTAACAATCATTATATTATCACATTAATTGTTAACAATTTTCATTGGCATCATTGTCTATTAACGTTGACTATTGATGTTGATTATAAAGCCATTGTTTATCTATTCATAAGTTCTATCTTCATATTAAGATCATACATATTTACTAGGATTTTGTTTTTCAACCTTTTCAAGGAAGGCGGATGGCTTGAATATGTATGTGACTATGTGCAAATGTGGTTTCTTTTGAGGTAGGTGGATCCAATTGTTTACTCAACAAATATTTTTCTTTATATGTGGATACAATAATTTATTTATGTTCATAACTTTCTCGCAACTATTGTAAAATGATGTATGTTCACATGGTTACATATATTTTTATCAAGCATTGAATTTAGGTGACTAAGTCATTTTGCAAAATTTAGAATTGTGACGATAAATGCTTCATCATGGGAGGTTATTTGTTATTAAAGAGTGTGCAAAGGAATCATACATGAAGGCCAATGAAACTTCTAGGTATCAAACAAAATCCAATACCTACATAAGTCATCATTGGGGGAAAAACAAGGTTGTTTGATGGGTGTAATGATTTTCTTCCAACGTGTATTTGAAGGGGAAAAAAAAGAATGGATGTGAAAAAAAACTTTGTGAATACATCCACAACATTTGGTCACAATCATTTAACAACATTGTTCATACCCAAGGATGTGAAGTTCTATTGTTGTCTTGTACTACTATGGAATCTCCATTAATGTTAATAATGCACAAAACACCTATGAAAATAAGTTCCTCTCCATAATTTTAAAAAAAGCCACAAAAATGATAACAAGTTGACTTTGTTTAATGGTTATAACATGCCACATTTCCCACATCTAGTTATAAAAGCTTATTGACAACCATGATTGTGAATTACTTGGAAGTTATTAAAACCGTGAGTTGGGATATTATCATCAAATAGTTGCATCATATCCCAAAACACATATTTGAATATTCACCATAGAAAAAAAAACTAGTGATTACAATATTAATTCAATGTTGATTACAAAGTTTGTAACCACATTATTGCAATATTCCATCACCTGCATTCAAAGCTAAACATGCAATACAAATATGGTGTTGAAATAATATGATTAGATGTGGCAAAAGGCAAACTATTCAATCTATTTATCAATTGTTGTCAATGAAATTTTGTAAATACTTGATGACACCAAATTGTTGACTTGTTGTCAAAATCATTGAGTTTGGGTTATTTCATCTCGCAATCCCATTATTCATTTGGGTTACTTTCTTTTCCAAAACATTTTTTGACTTCAATTTCCCCCTTTTTTCAATGAGATTCATTTCAAATTCTTTATGATCATCTAACTCTCTTGTACTATCAATGATCATGGCCATCACTCATGTGGATATATCACCTTATTGAGCACAAAACAATTGTTCAACCAATGCAAGCCTTTTGATTTTTTTCCAAAAGAAAAAAAAGAAAAAAAATTTAATTGGAGCCAAAAAAGAAAAATGGATCATGATCAGAAGAATATAAGGATTAAAAATGATTCAAATATGAAGATATAAGAACAACATACCTTTGTGAAAGATGCCTTCAAGGCTGTTTTTTATTTAAAGCTTGAACCAAAAACTACCATTAGAACACATGGTGCAAAATGATGGAGGATTAAAATCTAAACCCAATTCAACAAAACAAATATCATGTTAAATTCATATGGGGATGTTTTGGTTTAGGGTTTAAGGTTTTGTTGAATTGGGTTTAGATTTTATTCCTAAACCCTAAACCCAACAACATTTGTTCTTATTTTGGATTATTATTCATTTAGTTGTCATTACACTTAAAAAGAAAAAAAATTTATTAAAATCAGTGTCTATTTACATTCTTAATAAATAGTCATTATTTTAAACATTATTTATTAGCAACCACTGTTTTTTAAACTCATTGTCTATTTATAAACATAATTTATTAAAGTTCTATTGTAAATCATTATCTATAAACATAATCTATCAATGTTTGCTAATAAAACTATTGTTTTTATATTCACACAATTTTATTACTATTCGTCTATTCATCCAAATTCATTATATATGAATAATCATATATCCATTGTAATATTAATACTACGATTAATATTTTGTATAGAATTGTTTTTTAATAATAGATAATAGCTAATAATATAATATTGATATTATCATACAATATAGTGAATATAATATGTATTTTTATTCAAATATGTTATTTACATTATATATTATAAGCAAATAATAATATAAATATCAATACAATCATATGTATTAATAAATTAATTATATGTTACCAATTATATATTTTTAAAACATTGACTATCACTAATAGAAATCAGCCAAAATGTAACCATCTTGTTTGCAACTACATGCGACTTTATAATTGTTTATGATTAGTTTGAAAGTATTTACAACTATAAGATCAAATTTCAACTATTTTGGTCACTCTTATAACTATGATGTAATTATTGGAAATTTCATCCTATCAATTAAATGTTTTTCGGTTTATTTTCATCCATGAGTGTATTGATATGTCCCATTAATCACAATAATCACCAAATTAGTCACATCCTAAAGGTATTATAGGGTGACATAGAGGTGTATTTTTATGTATGCATTAGAATTATATTTATGATATATTACTTATATCATAAATATATTTTTGTATATTAATTATGTGTATGTATGTATATTGTTCATATAATGAAATTTTAAACTAATATTTGAACTCTGAAATTTATTATTCAAATCTAAAAATTAATATTTTAGTCATGAAATGTATATTATTTCAATTTAAAATTTTGTATTTGAATTGAACAAATATTTATGTGAATTATAAATTTTTATCTGCATTCCAATTTTTTTGTTTAATTAAAAAAAATTCTGTTTTAGTTGTATTTATACAAATTTGACAATACATTATTGAAGGTTTTTTCAAAATCCTGAATTTATGTGTTTATTGAGGACCAAAAATAACTTAAGATGAAATAGGCTAAAATAACCAAAATCAACATAAAATAGCCAAAATTAACTTAAAATAACCAAATTAGCCTAGGATGAGATAGCCAAAAATAATTATGAATTACCATAAATACCATAAATAATGTAGGGTGAAACCCTTAAACCCCTAAACCCTAAATTAATGAAAAATAACCTTATAATAACTAAAAATAGCCTAACATAGTTAATATTATTGTATTAACAAAAATCTTATCCATTTGTTAAACATTTTTTTTTTCCCCAAAAAAATGGTCATTGAAATGTTATAAAATAGTGATATTCAATTTTTTTTGTTCAAATGATTTTACATTTTTAGAAGGAAATAAATGTAATTATGTACATTATTGAAATTATTATTATTATTTTTTTGAATCATTTCATTTGAACAAAATTTCAATAAAATATGAATTTTGAAAATTTATCTTTTTGGAACGTTTGCAATGAAATATTTCATAAATAGAATGTAATGTAACATAGTATCATAACAAGTGGGGTGGCTTAATGGTAGGGGTGTTTATTTTTCATTCTAAAAGTTAAGGAATCAAATTTCACAAGTGATGTGTGCGTGGTCAACAATGGTAAGTTGATCAAATATTCTTTTATTTAGATTTTTAAAATAAGTGTTTAAGTTGATTATGTGGCCTACATACTTACGTTAGGTTTTTAACCTATCCTAAATAGTGACATGTGTTAATAAATCATAGGTTAAAAGATCATGAAATTATCAATAATATTATATATTAAATAATTTAAATTTAATTGATTTTCATGCTACCTAGTTAATTAATTAGCAAATGAATAACTTGATAAATTTGTATTTCATTTGAGAGTAACCTTGTTTGACTAAATACTAGTGAATCAATTCATTGTTCATAACAATTAGTCTCCATTCATTAAGGGGTCATCAAGTTTCACCATGATAAAAAAATGTTCAAATTCATTCAAAATCTAATAAAATCCAAAATGAACTAGGATGCATTTTGGTGTAATGTGGGTTCATACATCAATGTAGTAATTTTTACCAGATGATGACATACACAATTATTGTAAAAATTGATCAATATTCACATTTGAATGTATGTAATGTTATTTCCATAAAAATACCTAATATAAAAAAAATATGAATTCATCACAAATATTGATTATATGAATTGTGCAACCTTTGTATATTAGATCACACAAGATTATTATAGTGAATGTGTTATTGTAATAAATGTTATTACAACATTCTTTATATGATGTGTTTGTTTCAATTAAAATAACATGAAATCCATGTTGCACCTATCTACATATTTGTAATATAAAATTGTTGTGATTTTTTTCATATTTATTTTTTTTTCAAAAAAAATTCAATGTGATAAAAAATCACAAAAATTCATAAATTTAATATAAGGTGAAAACACACCATAAGAAAGCCAAGATTATTAGCACATTGTATTTTTTTTTTAGGGGTTTCATGTTTGAACTTCAACCATGTTATTATTATGAAAAATTTTCATAACATTTTTACAAATTATGGTAGATCAAATGCAAAAAAAATTACATTTAAAAAATTTCATATGATGTGATGTTAAAACATATTTGTGCCAAAAACATATTTCATAACATATTAAAAATTTAAATATATTCAAAAAATGATTTAAATGATTTTTTAATATTTATGAAATTTACAATATCTACTAAACATTGTGATTTCATGTGATTAGAATAAGTTGGTGAACCACGTGAAAAGTTTGATAATTATCAAACAAAAAATGAATGTTTTTTAGGGTGATGACCATAAGTACATGATAAATTAAAATTTTCACAAATAATCATATTCAAATGGAAGATGACAATTATGTGGAATGAACCATTTATAAATTTTTCATTCAAACATTTTTTGGTTGATTAATTCAAACCAAAATCCAATGTAGTCCACAAAAAAGAACAAGTTCTATTATACTATACATACCATAAATATGCCCATTATTCTTTGAAGTCAATTTAAAATTTAAAAATAAATAAAAATAATATTATTAACTTTGTGAAAATCAAAATATCAAGCTCACCCATCAAAAGCAAACCCAAAATTAAGTGCAACACATTTTATAGGTGTATATTTTACACACACATAATGAAATTGCCCAAGTTGACCTCCCTATAATGTGCTTTCACCCTACACAAAAAACATTGTAAGATATTAAAAAATTAGAGATTAACATTGAAACAAAATAGAATTTTCAATTTTAAGACATTGAAATATACCATATGTCAAATTTCTAAAGACACTAAACAATCAAACCAAAAGACAATTGAACTAGAGTACACAATTACGTTTCCAGAAAAAATACTTTGCTATCAACTACAACTTCAACGAAGGTATAGAATAAGATTAGAAGATTCTTCGAATTACTTATGAAACTTGATAATCCCACTTACTCAAACTAGTGTTGCCTTTTCCAAAAATGAACTATGTTTCAACTATACATACCTAGAAGTAGCACTGCAATGATTGAAACATCCCAAGCATACCATTTGCACAAAGCCAAGGACATTTCCCATCTCAACAATCAATTGCCGGTAACTGGTCCAAATAGCCATGGCCACTCTTAGTGACTCCCAATTTTCTGATCTCCAAATTGAGTTTTTGAACCCTTGCAATAGGATACTCCCATCGTTCGTTCCCTTTGGTTTCCTACCATTAGTGGTACCAATCTATGAGAAGTAAACCTTGAAAATACACGAGCAAAGACTTGCAACAATATGTCTTTCAAGCCTGTTAAAAAAAACAATCGATTATTCACATTGTCACTAGGCTGCAACAACGCTAGAGTTGCAGAGGTTAGAGAGGGATGTCAACAAGATAATTAGAATCTCACACCCCATAGCTTTCAATTTGTAGTACCCCCAACCCCTTAGTTATGCATTTGTTCTAACCACCCAAAACAAACCAAGAAGGTAAAATGAAGACTACTGCCTAATCCCTCTGTCATAAGTCTTGTGCACGACACCATTGACCCACAGCATCCTCACCTGTCAACCTTCCACTTGTGGAGCAAAACAGTAGCCTGGTTATAAGATGTAGCATTCAGATAACTTTCCACATGGCTCTTGATGTGAACGTACTTGGATGCCAACCTCAGTGGCTGAACTTGAAGAAACCACGACAAATCCCGAACCCCCACCTGCCAAGAATTTACACAACTTACACAATTTCAATCTTTTATTAAAAATTGAAACTTTCACAAAAGGGCAGGCTTGCTTCAGATGAAGATCCTGCATTCAAATTGTCTTGATTTACCAAATTCTCCTACAAAACTAGAGTTGAGATTATCAATACCAAAAAAAAAAAACAAGTAACTACATATGTGAAAAACAAAGATTGTGGTGCACCATTAGATTTTAACCTTGTTGGGATTGATGTTTACCATTCCCTTGAGATGGCAGAGTGAATGTGCATTGCATAGATTGGTCTCAATATCCCAACACAGAGGTGTTACGACTTCCTGCTCTTCACAAAAGCCACAAATCATTTTCATCTGTCTTAATCCACAATGATGATGGAGGAGTAGACCCATTCTGCACTGTTTTGTTTTCTGTGAGATATACAACTGACCACCTTGAAAGTACCTTTGGTAGAGAATCTAGTTTTGTGATGCAAAGAGAAATGTACACACTAAGGTGAACCTTACATTGCTGATGGTATTTTCCATATCTTCTTCATATGAATCAATCACATTGTTCTCAGCATGACCCAATTTAGCAGATTGACACCATCTTGAAACACCATTACCAAATACTGAAGGTTGTGGGCCTCATTTGAACTGCTATCTCACTAAAGAAACTAGAGTTTGTACTTGCGGAAGATGGTGCAGAAAATCTGCAAATCCTGGATCACCATCCCATTGGTGTGCAATGAACATTGTTCAAGGTGAATGTGATCAACAAGACAACAATACCTTTTTCACATTGTCCTTCAATGCTGGAGGGGATTGCACAGATCCATCCCCCCCAATCTGGTTTGTGCTAGTGATGACACTTTTGCCACCAGCTCTAAGTCCACCTGTCATTGACCAACTGTCTGATGCCTCTGAATCTATGTAGCACCTTGCCCTGAATGTAGCTAAGTGTGCATAGTAGGCAGGAGGAACTGCACAAATATGAAATTCATATTACTATCTTGTATGCAGAAAGTCTAACAACCACCTTGCAAGACATAAACAGATGGATGGCAACAGAGGTGCCTACCAATTGAGACCAATCAGCTGCACTGTGCATACCTTCAAATAGCCAAGGCATAGGATCAATAACCATGAAGATCAATGTAACCAGCAACATGCTAAATTGGATATAAAATGGTCCATTTAAGACAGATTCAGGCACAACAAGAATTGCCAGTTGTTCAACAACATGATTCAACAAACTTCACTCCAAAGTCCAAAAGGAAGCATACATGTAACAGAGATTGTTTGTCAATGATTGTCAATTGGAGAAGAAAAAGAAGGTGGTGACAATCCTGTGTGTGCAATCATTGGGTATTTGCAACTTTCAATAGATCAACAGAATGGAAACACCAAGGTGAAGAAAAAAATACCAGTTGGCTCAAGAAGACCATGTTGTTGCTGGTTGAAGAATATAAGGCTTCTGATCAAACATGCTTTGTGGCTGTTGCTGTAGCAAGCCTCCTGTCAAACAATAGTGATGTGTTCAAATCTGATCACAATTCACTCATTTGCAAAACAATGAATGTCCAGAACAAAGTGCTTCACTGCAGAGCAATTGACTCATCACAAAATCAAGGAATGTCAAATGGATAGGACAACAACACCTACCTGGCTGTGGGACTTGATGCGGCTGTCATTGTTGTTGCTGTGGTTGCTGGCTCACCACCACTGGCAACAAGAGTTGCTGCTGGGTCTGTTGAGATGGCTGAGCGGGTGCCCATGACTGCAGTGACTGGCTTGGCATGGCAGATGTCTGCTGCTGCTGTTGGTTGAGCTTGTTGCAGCTACTGAAGATAGATACCATATCAAGCCCCCCAAGAAAGCAACATTTTCTTTAAGACAATTGCAAAGAAAACTCCTCACTAAAGCTTCCAAGGTAACCAACCATTGAAGGCAACAGATTTCACATATAGTTTCCCAGACAACAGAGCACATGTGTGTGCAGGTGTGGAAAACCCACCAGCTGCTGAGCTTGCTACTACTGTTGCTGCTGCTGTCATTTTGCCTGTTGCAAGAGCTGTTGTTGTAACAACTGCTGTTGCTGCAATGCAGAGTTGTTTTGAGCCCAGAAGCTTGTTATTGCCAGATGGTTGTTGCTGTTGCAGAGTTGGGACGTGTAAACCAAAAACACTTTTATTTTATATCTGATAACAAACCGACAGAAAGATGTGCATTTCCTCTCAACCAACATGCACAGAAAGAAGCAATCACAAGACCCTAGTAACCAACCTAGAAGCCATTGACACACTTTATCCAGACATAGACCAACATTGCTGTTGAGGTTGCTGTTACAATTGAAGAGATCGTTGTTGTTTGATGCTGGAGAAGGCTCTGTTGTTGTAACTTTTGCTTCATCAGTGCTTTGGTGTTGCTGTATTCTTTGTTGATGTTGATACAAACATTTGCAGCTAGTGGCGATTGTGCTGTTGCTGCTTGTGTCACCACCCATTGCCCCAATCCAAAACCATAGGTCAGGCAAATTGTCTGATGATGCATGGCAGCTCAAGCAGTTACGTTAAACCTTGTCCCACCTCAACACACAAGTTCAAAACCATGTACCAAATGCCCAAGCAGAATGTCACATGCAAGCATGAGTATAAGAGACCTGATGTTGCTACTGCTGCTGTTGCATCTGCTGAAGGCAATTATTCATAATGGTTGAGTTCATGACTTGGCCTGGCATGTTGGGGATGGAGTTCTGCGGCATGGCACCTAATGTCAAAATATTAGAACCTAGACCATTTGCAGAGTTTTGAATAGTGCTTGTCAAAGCTGTGATTGCATGATGAGACTGCGGTGCTAGTAGTGGCTGTTGCTGGCATTGCTGAAGTTGTTGATGTTCCTGTTGTTGCTGTTACAACTGATTACAGCAGGTGGGGAGGGGTTTAGGGTCTATCTAGGATATTACATTGTCTAATAAACTCATGAGAGTAGTTTGCATAATTGGACTTGAAGGGTCGTAGGTGTGGAAATGCAACATCAGGCCATGGCTTTGCCTGCCCATTGTAGTGGGTGACAGCAGCCTCCAAACTTGATTTGTATAGTGTTTTTATTTTTAGGTATTTTGTAGCATTATGCTGAGTTTGATATTCTTACCATAATTACATTGGAGAAGTTACTTGGTGCATGATTTTTTGGTGGTTCTATGAGTCACATAGTTCATTGTTGGGTCACTTTTCTTGCTTTTTTGGGTAGACTCATCTTCTCTTTTGTAGTTCGGACTATTGCCCCCGCATTCTTGAGATGTTAAGCATTGATCATTCTTGCACTTATGATTTGTTTCTAGCAAGATGATCATCCTAATTTTTTGTATGTAGTAGCACGTGTTGAGACTAGCACTTCCCCATTCCAAATGACATTATGAGATACTGAGCCCTATTACCCTAGATTGTTTGTTCTTAAATCCCACCTTTTGAAAACTTAGTGGTTCAATTTTATCCCCAATAATGTTTTTTTTTTTGGTGAATTTTCGCAACTTGGAAACGAAAAAAAAGGTTGGTGAATCCAACAAAGGGATTTTTGAGATTTAAAAAATAAAATTCACCATATCTTGACAAAAAAACTTAGAAGTCACTAGATTTAGACAATGTGTTCTTGTACGTTGCCAACACTAGGCATGATTCCAAAAAAGATTAATTAGTCCACAAAGACTGTTGCCATTTACTACTAATTAATGTTGAGGATCCTTGCTAGTGCACCTACTTGAGGAATTTGAAAAAAAAAATGTTAATCCCCGATTGCAAGCTTCTTTGATCAATTGCTTACATGAGCAGGAGTTTGCTTCACTTCTAGTAGATGTTCCTTAGATATCATACAAACACATCTTTGCTCATGTGCGGGTCTAGGGGCAAGCATTTGGCTATTAGCTCGTTCTACCACAATTGCATTTCATTTATTCTTAACCCACTTCCTTACAACATTGCATACCCATTTTGGTTTGCCACATCTTATAGTTACCCATTTTTCATAATGTCAATATGGTCATACCATGGACAATTTAGGTACCCATTTACTTTGATGCCCCTATAGGAATGAACGTACAATAGCCCATGATACACTTCAGGATATTGTCATAGTTATTGATTTGGAAAGTGGAGCACATGTTCAGAAGGAGGTCTCCCACCTTTTCCTTTGCCACACCCAATGATGAATGGATATCCTTATCATCAAATATGACTTCCGGACCTTGATGGACATATTGTTGATTTGATTTGCATAGATATGGTGCAACGAGCACCGACAATGACAACACATGCAACGATGATGGTTGCTTAAGAGAAAACACGATCATATACTAAGCGAACACTAGGTGATGACTTCATTCCCCTTGCTATTGAGACATATGGGTGTCTTCATTTTCATTTTGATTCAATTTTTATCGATCGCTTATGCACAAACCACTATAACATGTCATTAGTGGTTTTCTTTAGTCCCCTTGATGGTGGTTTTTTACTATTGATAATGGGTGTCCATAATTCTACAATGTGCATAAACCATAGTGATTTTTTAGTGGGCTACTACATTTGGTCAAGGTTCTTTAAGTTTTTCACACATCATAGTTAATGCACTTCCGTCATTAGTCAATTTGTGGTAGATGACAATTCTTTTATCTTAGGTTTTCCTTGTTATTGTTGATTGTCATTTTGTTGCCATGAATCCTTTTTGCAAGGGTCTTTACTTGAATTTTGTTAATTGTTTGCTTTTGTTTTTTCTTTGGGTTGTGTCTACTTGTGTTATCATTTGCCTTTTACTTTTGATGGATGGGTTCCCATCCTTGATTTTTATTTATAAGGTTTTTCTTCAAACTTGATTTCATTTTATATCCAAAGCCCAACATGTGCCAATGGGGAGGGATTGGATCCACATTCCCATCGAATGTTATTAATGCAAGTGGCAACATCTCTAGTTGCCACAACATCAAATTCAATTGCAAATTCTACAACCTAACCCATAAGACTTGGAATATCTTCAAAAGATTTGAAAATTGGAATGGAACTAAGAGATTAACCTAACACTACAATAACATAAATATCAATCCTAACAACATATCATTGAAAAGGGGAAAGAAAAAGAAAAAGGAACACAACCTAGAAGCAAAAAATATATAAAGGAATTATTTGACGACAACAATAAACATACACAAGTGATGTTCAACAACAACATGTGTGGTATTGATTATCTATTAAGATTAACAATAATGGGATAATAAAGAGGAAGAAAAGAGATAATCGACACAAAAAACCCTAAAAACATGATCTTTTGAAAACAAAGTGGGCTTTGAAAAGTTCCCCACTTTGGATTAAAAAGGTTTGTGGAGTAATACTTTCGAAGATTATATAAAAGCAAAAACACAAACAAAACTTTTGATTGATAATGTTTTTTAAAAATGTGAATGTTTAAGCAATTTGAATTTCGGGTTATTAAAATCTCCAATAACTGCAATAAGAGCCATTTGTGGCCATTAAATGTAAGAGTAACATACAAAACTTTGTTTAGAAAAAAAAGAATACACAAAAAACCATCAATGTTGCATTTAATGTTTAATGACAAATTCAAGATTGAAAGGTTCAAAATCTTGCATCAATGTACTAAGTGAATGCATACTTAAAACAAATTTAGTTCCAACACATCCATTTTCCCACAAACTTGCAAAGCAAAATGGCCTTAAAAATATTTTCCTTTCAAGGCACTCATAGCACTTTGAAGTGTTAAAGCCATGAAAATATAACAATCCCTCTCTTAACTTCTTCACTTGCTACATAAAGGTGGTTATTTCTAGTTTGGGCTTAGGTGTGAATGAAGCCTCAAGCACCCAAATATTGTACCTACACACAACAAGGTTAGCGATCCTACATGTGCAACAAACCTACAACTCAAAACGTCACAAAATTTTACATCTACACCTATAAACTACCAATTCCCACCATTCCAATCTACTACCAAAAAAACAATTTATTCCTGCTTAGAAAAAAAAGGTCTACTACAATAAAGTACAACCTTGTGTAATTTAAAACAATCTTTTTTATGAGATCAATAATGTGTTTCTCCATCTCTACCTCAGAGATGTGCAATACTTCCTCTTTCAAAGGAAACACCTACCATAACCAATGTTGCATGGATATCAAAAATTTCTTTGATACCTTTCAATCTAGTTTTCACAAAATAACTTATAGAAGGTTCTAGTTTTCACTTTTTTTTTAAATAAAAAGAAATTATACACCAAACCAAGGTATCAATATTTTAAAAAATAAATTTGAACTAATTTCCACAATGTCAATTCTCAAAAATTTGAAAACAATTGGTTACCATTTGACAATTTTCACAAATCAATTTTTTTTTCAAATTAAAAAATCATAATCAAAATTACAAAAAAATTATTTAAATTTAATTTTTAAAAATCATAAGCAATAAAATTGTCACTAAAGTAAGGAAAACATAGTGCTATAACCTTCAGTTTGGTCGTACATGGGGTGAGATTCAACAAAATCCTTAAAAAAAAACACATTACAAAAGGGGGGTGAAACTTAGATAACCATCAATTTTTGTGGTAAACTAAGCTTCATCATTTTTCCTTTTTCCTAAACACCTCCATTGCTACTACATATATTTTGAATGCTCCTATTTTTACAACTATTATAATTAATCTTGAACCTTATGCATTAAATGTACAACCTTGTGCGTACCTTGAGAACCTAACTTGGGTAAGAGGGTTTTACTTCATCCAAGTTTCAATAATTTTAATTTTTTTTCCTTGAATCAATTCTCACCATTTGATTGTGATCAACTTTTCAAACAAGATATTCTAAAGGGTTAAAATAAAAATACCCGAATCATATCTAGGGATATTTTTGAAAGTCACCCAATACTAAACATAAATTCATATATCCTTTTCACAATATATGACATAAATAACCTTTTGACAATAATTGTTGTTTGCCACCCCTTACACATGTTACCCCTTAAGAAATGAGGATGTGAACTTTATTTTTCACACTTTCCCATTCTAAAAATGCCATTGCCCTTCAAAAGTTCAACAACTTTAAAAAGCTTTACCAAGAAACATAAAATAATAATAAACATAAAAAGAAAGGAAACCCAAAACAAACTAGAACCAAGAGTGTGATCCCTACATGTATGCAAGACAAGAAACACAAAGAGAAAATAATAGACATAGAAAACCAAAAAAATACATATGCAAAACAAGCAAGAAATGAACATTGATCTCCAAGACCCTAACTGCTTACAAATTATATATATTTAAAGAAAAATGAGAAAGTTTGTTAGTTTGGAAGATTGTGTTAAAAAGTTACGATAAAAATCCACAATCAATGATTTCTTAAAATTTGCATTTGTAGCAACCAAAACAACAAATGAAACAACAAATTACAATGTAACATCACATTGCTGAACACTAGGATGTATATGTAAGGATGAAGCCAACAAATCAATTAACTTTACGATACATTCACCTTGTGCCTAAAAAAAGGAACCTTGTAATATAGAAGGTTGTGATGCATGTGGAATAATATGTGATTCATATTGGTTTTGCATCAAAATGATATTTGACATTGCAAAGCCACGACAATGAAAACCAAAGCATGGCAAAAAGTGCACAACATTATAAACCTTTTTGAATAAATCAACATAATAGCAAATATGATGCCTCTCATGACACCAATTGGCAACCAAAAACCGGATAAGCAATCTTTAAAAAAAAAACGTTGGTGAAATGAAAATAATTCATTAGATTTTGTTATTGTGTTGCATTTATTTGAAGGGTGAAATTTCTCAAATAATTTTGTAAGGAACACCTTCATCTTCTTGTACTAATGGTATCTTGTTTAGTGCAAGTTGCAATAGTCTCGTTTGTAGAATTCATAGGTAGCTAACGGTGGTGACAATTATTGATTTTTGTTCATGCATTTCAAAATTGGACTAACATTCAATTTTTGCAAATGTTTCTTCCATTCTACCATCAAGCAACTACGAGGGAGTGAAACTGGCAAAAGGGAGCAACTTGGCTAAGACAAGTGTTATTGTCCAAGGGTTTGAACTCAAGGTTAATAGAGGTGGTTAGGGTTAGAAAAAATGATTTTCAAGGATTTTTTTATTGTACCAAAGTGGCAATCATCCATAGGAAGATGTCAAGAAACTAGCAATCATCCATGTGGAGATTTAAGCATATTTGGTTATAAATTAAAAACAAAGCAAAAAATTATTAGTCATATTTTTGTATCCTTAGTTACACAATAAAAACCAGATATATAAATGTGGTGATTTTGAATTTTATTTGTTTTCATTTTTACATGAATGTATCATTGCACACTTACCAAA
>Ga0209208_10006681_pt1 | contig 15872 bp, 8 predicted proteins | sample S1TSphfallax_3_FD_187694 | JGI IMG/M metagenome (GOLD analysis project Ga0209208, IMG submission 187694) | Host-associated microbial communities from peat moss isolated from Minnesota, USA - S1T2_Fd - Sphagnum fallax MG (SPAdes) (version 2) | ecosystem: Host-associated > Plants > Peat moss >...
GATGACGCTCACCGATGATCTCGATCTCGAACCCATCCGCCGCGCAAGCGAGGGCGGTCGGCACATAGCCCAAGGCCAGCGAGGCACCCACCCGGTGGCCGAAACCGCCCGAGGTCACCCACCCGATCACTTTATCATCATGCCAGATCGGCTCATCGCCCAGCGCGTCGGCATCGGTGGCATCGATGCTGAAACCCACGAGCCGCAGAGCACCCCCGCTCTCCTTTTCCTCCAGAGCCGCGGCCCTGCCGATGAAGTCGGGTTTGCTGAAGTCGACGAAGCGGCTCAAGTTCGCTTCAGTGGGACCGTAAATCGGCCGGTATTCGCGGGCCCAAGTGCCGAAGTTCTTCTCGATGCGCATGGCATTGAGCGCGCGGCCGCCAAACAGCTTCAGTCCGAAATCCCGGCCGGCGACGGTGAGCGAGTCGTAGAGCGCGCGCTGATAGTCGGTGGTCACCCACATCTCGTAGCCCAATTCGCCGGTGAAGGAAACCCGGCCCACGTAGGCGGGAACCATGCCCACCGCCATGCGCCGGAACGACATGAAGGGAAAGGCCGCCGTCGACAGATCGTCACGCACCAAGCTTTGCAGCAGGTCCCGCGACCGAGGTCCTGCCACCGAGAGGCCCACATACTCCATGGCGCAGGGCCGCACCGTCACACCGGCCGGCGGCAGATGCTGCTCGAACCAGCGCATGTAAAAGACCTCGGCCGCATAGGTGCCCACCAGGAAGAAATGATCGTGCGTGAGGCGGCACATCGTAAAATCGCCGATCAATTTGCCGCGCTCGTTCAGCATGGGAGTGAGCGCGATACGGCCTACTTTCGGAACGGCGTTGGCCATGATCTTGGACAGCCACTCTGCCGCCCCCGGGCCGCGCACGTCGAACTTGCCGTAATTCGAAATCTCCAGCAAACCGACGCCGTCGCGCACCCCCGTGCACTCCAGGCCCACATGCGGGTGCGCGTTGGAGCGCCGGAAACTCACATGGTCAACGGCCTCCTCCTTCGAGGGCGCGAACCAGAGCGGGTGCTCGAGGGCGCAATAATCGCCGAACACCGCATGCGCCTCGCTCAGTTTCTCGTAGATCGGCGTGGTGCGCAGCGGCCGCGCAGCCGGCAACTCCTCGTTGGGGAAACGGATGCTGAAGCGGCGGGAGTAATTCTCGCGCACCTTCGCGTTGGTATAGGCGAGCGTGGTCCAATCGCCGTACCGCGCCACGTCCATACCCCAGACATCGGCACCGGGATCACCGTTCACCATCCACTGCGACAGCGCGAGACCGACACCGCCGCCCTGGCTGAACCCCGCCATGACGCCGCAGGCCACCCAAAAGTTCGTAAGGCCGCGTACCGGCCCGATCAACGGGTTGCCATCCGGTGCAAACGTGAAGGGACCATTGACGATTTTTCTGATGCCGGCGCTCTCCAGTGCCGGGAAATGCGCAAATCCCAATTCCAGACTCGGCGCAATTCTCTCGAGGTCGTTCGGCAACAGGTCCTGCCCGAAGTCCCACGGCGTGGTGACTTCCGACCAGGGCACCCCGGCGCGCTCGTACGTGCCCATGAGCATGCCGGCGCGTTCCTGACGGATGTAGATCTCGCCCTCGAAATCGATGGCGTGCAGCTGTTCCTTCTTGCCGACCAACTCGGGCATGTCGCCGGTGATGAGGTACTGATGTTCCATCGCCAGCACGGGCAGCTCGATGCCCACCATACGCCCGACCTCGCGCGCCCACAGCCCCGCGGCATTGACGACGTGCTCGGCATGGACGTTGCCGTGGTCGGTTATGACGTCCCAGCTGCCGTCGATTCGCTGCGTAAGATCCGTGACCCGGGTCTGACGCACGATCTCGGCGCCGCCGATTTGCGCGGATTTCGCGTAGGCGTGAGTCACGCCATAGGGATCGACATGGCCCTCGATGGGATCGTACATCGCACCCAGGAAATGCGTCTTGTCCATGAGGGGGAACAGCTTGGCGGCCTCATCCACCGACAGCATCTCGAGCTCCATGCCGAGATAACGCCCGCGTGCCTTGGCCATTTTCAACCAATCCAAGCGCTCACGGGTGCCGGCCAGCATGATGCCGCCGGTGATGTGCACGCCGCAAGACTGTCCGGAAATCTCCTCGAGTTCCTTGTAGAGCCGAATGGTGTATTGCTGCAGCTTGGCGACATTGGGATCGCCGTTGACCGTGTGCATGCCGCCCGCGGCGTGCCAGGTCGAGCCCGAGGTCAATTCGGCACGCTCGATCAACAACACATCCTTCCAGCCCGCCTTGGTCAGATGATAAAGAACGCTGGCGCCGACGACGCCGCCGCCGATCACCACCACTTTCGCGTGGCTCTTCATAAAAGCTCCCGATACGACAATTTAAGGAAAATCGCGCGCGCAACGCACGCGATCAGTCATTGGAAACAGCCAGGTGAAGGGCTGCCGATTGCTTGCCGCTGTCCGATCCGGTACCGGCGCGTGTGCCGAAGCGCTCGATCAGCCAGGAACGAAACAGCGCGATGGCCGTGTCGCTCAAGGCTTCCGGATGGGTGGTCAGATAGTAACCATACCCATCATCCAAGCTCTCCTCGAACGGAACCGCCAATTGCCCGGAGCGGATGGTGTCGCCGAAGAGCGTGCCGTCGAGCAGTGCAATACCCTCACCGGAGAGCACGTACTGAATCGCCAGCACTGCGGTGTCGAACACGAGACCGCGCTCGACGTTGAGCGCGCCCAGATGGGCCTGGCGCGCGAACTCGATCCAAAAATGGTGGCGCGGCAGGTCGGCAATGCGCACGTGGATCAATTCATTGGCGGCGATGAAATCAGCGAGGCTCTTACCCTGGTGCCGGGCTGCGACGCTGGGGTGACACAGCAGCCGAAGCCGTACGGGCCAGAGGAGGTCGCTCACCCGCTCAGTGACGGTCGGTTTCGAATACACCACCGCCACGTCCACATCTCCGGGCGGCGGTCCCACCCCATAAGGACTCACCAGATCAATCTCGACCTCGGCTGCGGCACGCTTGAAGTCGCGCAGGATCGGCACGGCCAGATGGACCGCAAAGCTCGGCGGCATTTGCACCCGCAAGGTCCGGATATGGGTGGCCGTGTCGTTTCGAATGTCGTCGAGTGCATATTCCAACCGATCGAAGGACTTCATCACCGCGGGCAGCAGGGTCTGGCCCGCCTTGGTCAGCACCAGGGAATGAGGCCGGCGCTCGAACAGCTGGGCGCCAATCAGCTTCTCGAGGGCGATCACATGGCGCGACAAAGCGCTCTGCGAGATCAACAGCGCATTGGCGGCGGCGGTGAAGCTCGAGTGGCGGGCCACGCCTTCGAAGGCGCGCAGCGCGTTCAACGGCAGCCAGCGTCGATCGAGCAGGGTCTTGGGCATGCCGTCAGTCCCTAGGGAGACCAGGCCTTGGTGTAGCCGGTGGCCCGCCGCTGATCCTCGACGATGGTGCGTGAGGCCATGTACAAATGGTAGGCGGCCCATAAGCCCGTGGGGGCGAGACACAGCAGCGCCGACCGCAGCGATGCGGCATCGGTGGCATGAGCGCCTGCGAACCAGTCGGAGAGTGCGCCGACCACCCAGGGAGCCACGATGAGATTCAGGATATTGGCCACCAACAGCGAGATGGCAATGAACATGTTGCGCATGTGGCAGGGCGATAAGTTGTTGAGCAACCCGAAACACGGCCCGATATAGAAATAAATGGCCGGTATGAAAATGCAGAACATCAGCTGGCAAAGCCACAGCGAATGCGTCGCATAGGCAATCATCGACGGAACGGTGGTGAGGCCGATGCCACCGGCCAAGAGCCACACCACGCGACGCGGATCGGCCATGGTGGGTCGCGACAACAGCCACGCCGTGCCGACGGTGGCGATCGAGCCTCCCCACAGGTGGATGTTGCCGGTGACCGCTCCCGCCTGACCCACGTCGAGGTCATAGGCACGTTGCAAAAACGTCGGCGTCCAATAGATGAGGCCCCAACCCCAAAGGGCGCAAACGCCGCCGCCCATCACGACGTGAAATGCGGCCTTCTGCTGCCAGAGAAACCTCAGGGATTCCAACAACGAAGGGCTGACGTGATCGACGACGGCATCCATCCGGCCGCGCTTGGGTTCGCGGACAGTCAGATACACGACGATGCCGACCACCAAGCCCGGGATGCCCAAGGCGAGAAAAGCGGCGCGCCAATTGAAAAGATGGGCGACGTGACCGGCCATGTCAGCGCCCAGCCACGCACCGATGGGCGCGCCCAGCGCCAGCACCGTCATGGCCATGGGCCGCCGATCCGCCGGGAAATAATCGGAGACGATGGCGGTGGACGGCGGGGTGCCGCCCGCCTCGCCCACGCCGACGCCGATGCGTCCCAGCAGGAATTCGAGATAATTACGCGACAGCCCGCACAGCGCCGTGAACCCGGACCAGATGACGAGCGCAGCGGCGAGGATGTTACGACGATTCGTGCGATCGGCCAGCCAGGAAATCGGGATACCGAAGGCCACGTAGAACAGCGCGAGCGGAATGCCCGTCAAGAAGGCGACACCGCCATCGGTAAGGTGCAACTCCAGGCGGATGGGCTCGAGCACCGTGGAGACGACATAACGATCGGCAATATTGATGGCGTAAATCAGGCACATCAAAATGAGCACGTACCAGCGCTCGACCGACGAGGAAGCTCTGCTCTGCGGGATGTCGATTGCGCTGATACTCAAACGATGCACCTCCTTAGGCCTTGAAACTCGCACCATACAGGGTTCGGGCGTGTTACGCGACGCAGATGTTACCCCCGCGGTTTTCGAAAAATGACATGGGCGAATCGCGAAATGGCATAGCAACCGCGGACGATAAGCTTAAAGTGCCGCAGTGGAATCCTATGACTACATCATCGTCGGCGCGGGCACTGCCGGCTGTGTGCTGGCCGACCGGCTATCACAGGATGGGCGCCGCCGGATTCTGGTGCTGGAAGCCGGCGGTAGCGACTCCCGGTTCTGGATCAAGACGCCGATCGGCTATGGCCGCACCTTTGCCGATCCGCGGGTCAACTGGAAGTACCAGACGTCGCCCAGTCCGGGGTTGGGTGGCCGCACCATGTACTGGCCTCGCGGGCGCGTGCTCGGCGGGTCGAGCTCCATCAATGCCCTGGTCTATTGCCGCGGCATGCCCCAGGACTTCGACGATTGGCGGGCCATGGGCAATGTGGGCTGGGGCTGGGATGACGTCCGGCCGTACTTCGAAAAATCGGAACGCCGGGTCGGTCCCGACGGCAAGCCAACCACCGATGGCGCCCTGGACGTCAAGGACGTCACCCCGCAGCTGCACTCGTCGCGTGCACACTGGCAGGAAACAGCGCGGGAACTGGGCGTGCCCTGGACGACCGACTTCAACGGGCCCAACGCCGAAGGACTCGGCTGCTACCACGTGACCATTCGCGATGGCCGGCGCCGGTCGGCGGCCGATGCCTTCATGCGGCCCGCCTTGCGCCGTGGCAACGTCAAACTGGAACTCAATGCCTGGGTGGCGAAGGTGCGCATCGAGGGCGCCTGCGCGGTGGGCGTGGAGTGGTGGCGAGACGGGCTCGAGCATTACGCGGCGGCCAATGCGGAAGTCATCCTCTGTGGGGGCGCCGTCAACTCACCGCAACTGCTGCAGCTCTCCGGGATAGGTCCGGGAGCCATTTTGAGCGCGCGCGGGATCGCGCCTCTCGTCGATAATGCTGCAGTCGGGGGTCATTTGCAGGATCATCTCGCCATCGTCTACTCATTCAAGGCGACCCAGCCCACGCTCAACAACGAGTTACACTCGACCCTGGGAAAATTGCGCTCAGGCCTTCGCTACCTGCTGACGCGCAGGGGTCCCTTGGCGCTCAGCGTGAATCAATTCGGCGGTTTCCTGCGCGCGGATCCCACCGCCACCCGCCCGGACGTGCAGCTTTATTTCAATCCGGTGACCTATGGGACGGGCGACGCGAAGCGCATGCGCATCGAGGTGGACCCCTTCCCGGGCTTTTATTTATGCTTTCAACCCACGCGTCCGACCAGCGTGGGCCGGATCGAGATCGATGATGCGGATTTTCGCAAACCCCCGCTCATTCGACCGAACTATCTCGCCACCGAAAAGGACATTCTCGACGTGGTCCACGGAGGGCGCCTATTGCAGCGGATCGCACGCACGAAGTCCATGCGCGCGTTGACCGCGCAGGCGCTGACACCCGATCTGCTCGCGCTCGATGAGGCTGGCTTGATCGCCGATTTCCGCGCCCGTGCCGCGACGGTTTATCACCCGGTGGGAACGTGTCGCATGAGCCCCAAGCGGGACGATTCGGTGGTCGACTCTGCGTTGCGAGTCCATGGTGTCGAGCGCTTGCGAGTGGTGGATGCGTCGGTCTTTCCCACCGTGACCTCGGCCAATACCAACGCACCGACGCTGATGGTGGCGCAAAAGGCCGCCGATTTGCTAATCAATGACCTTAAACCTTTGAGCGCAAGGAGCGCGGGATGAAACTGGACTCTGTACGTGTATTCGTGGTCGGCAACCCACCGCCGAGTTTTGGCGGTCGCTACTTCGTGTTCTTGAAGTTGACGACGGCTTGCGGCATCGAAGGGGTGGGCGAGGTTTACACCGCCACCTTCGGCCCGCATGTCATCGCCGCCATGATCGAAGATTTGTTCATCCGGCGCTTCGCCGGACGCGACCCGTTTCAAATCGAATCCATCTGGCGGGAGAGCTATGGCTCCGGCTTCAGCCTGCGGCCGGATTTGTCGCTGGTGGGCGTGATGAGCGGCTTGGAGATGGCCTGCTGGGACATCATCGGCAAAGCCGTGGAGCAGCCCGTCTACAATCTCATGGGCGGAAAGGTCCACGAGCGGCTGCGCAGCTACACGTATTTGTATCCGGCCGACGGCGAGGGCGACGACTTCTATGACGATCCGGAGCGCTCGGCCGAACGCGCGGCGGAATACGTAAGTCAGGGGTTCACGGGCCTCAAGTTCGATCCCACCGGCGGATTCTCCGCCTACGATCCCCGCCAACCCACGCAGGAGGCCTTGGAGCGCACCGTGCGCCTGGTCCGGCTGGTGCGCGAGGCGGTGGGGCACCAGGCGGACCTCTTGGTGGGTACGCATGGGCAATTCTCGACCTCCGGCGCGATTCGCCTCGCGAAGCAACTGGAGGCCTACGATCCGTTATGGTTCGAAGAGCCTGTCCCCCCGGAAATGCCGGAGCAAATGGCGCTGGTCGCGCGCGGCACGTCGATTCCCATCGCCACCGGCGAACGGCTCACCACCAAGTACGAGTTTGCGCGCGTGCTCGCGAGCGGCGCGGCCAATATCCTGCAACTGAACCTGGGGAGAGTAGGCGGTCTGCTCGAGGCAAAGAAGGTGGCGACCTTGGCGGAAGTGCATTATGCGCAGATTGCGCCGCATCTTTACTGCGGGCCGGTCGTGGGCGCGGCAAACATCCAGATTGCCACCTGCTCGACGAACTTTCTGATCTTGGAAAGCATTCAACGATGGGGCGGATTCCATGCCGAGATCCTGAAGACGCCCATTCGCTGGGAGGAAGGCTACGTGATTCCGCCGAGCGCACCGGGCTTGGGCGTCGAACTCAACGAAGCGGTGGCACTGGCCAATCCGTATCCCGCCGACGGCCCCCTGCATCTGGAAATGATCGACCGACCTCTGGGCTGACTCTCAACATCACGGACGGCAAATGACCTTGCGCTACGGCTTCGTCGGTTTGGGTTTTCTCGGCAAGCACCTCGCCACCCAGTTGACGAGGGGCGGCTTCGCGGTGACGGTCCACGATCTGGATCGGGCGAGCGCCGATCCGGTGATTGCGGCCGGGGCGACCTGGGCTGATTCGGTGGCCGCCCTCGCCCCGCACTGCGACGGGCTGATTACCTGCCTGCCCTCCCCGGCCGCGAGCGCGAAGGTGCTCGGCGAGGCGATTCCGCTGATGCGCCCGGGCAGCACCTGGATCGAGATGAGCACCAACGATTTTGCACAGATCGAATCCCTCGCGCTGCAGGCGTCCGAACGCGGCATCGCGACTTTGGCGTGCCCCGTCACCGGCGGTGTCCATCGCGCGGAGGCGGGCGAGATCACCGTTCTTGTTGGCGGAAAACAACAAGAGTTTGAGAGGCATGAGGCGGCACTCACGGCGATGGGCGGCAAGGTCATCCACCTGGGTGGCATCGAGCAGGCGGCGGTGACCAAGGTGGTCACCAACATGCTCGCCTTCATTCACCTGATCGCCGCCGGCGAGGCACTGATGCTCTGTGCCAAGGCGGGGGTCGATCTGCGTTCAGCCTTCGCTGCCATCGCCGCGAGTTCCGGCAACAGCTTCGTCCACGAGACCGAGAGCCAGGTTATCCTGAATGGCAGCTATGATATTGGTTTTACTATGGATTTGGCCTGCAAGGATGCGGGCTTCGCGGTCGAATTCGGACGCCGCTTCGGGGTGCCGCTGCGGCTCGCAGGCGTCATGGAGCAGACCTTCATCGAGGGCCGCGCGAAGTATGGCGGCAGCGCCTGGTCGTCGATGATCGTCAAGCTGCTGGAGGACTCCGTGGGCACCCAATTGCGTGCCCCGGGCTTTCCCGCACGCCTGGGACCGGAGCACTCATAGTAGTCGAGCCCGCCGCCGCCGCATGCGTTTTTCGCATGGCTCAATCGAAATTGAGCATGCAAAGATGCTGGCATACAACAAAATACCACTGGCGTCACGGCGGCGCGGTGCTAAGCTTCAGTCGACACGTCGCATCGAGGCTGTCGGCCGATGCGGCCATTCTCAAACCAATAAGTGGGATGTTCCGAATGAATTCAAATCCGAAGTTGTCGACCGCGATCGCCGCCATTCTGAGCAGCGCCTCGTTGGGTATCGCCCATGCCGATTCGGCGGCCGACACCAGCGATTCTGAAGGGATTCAAGAAATCACCGTCACCGCGCAGCGACGCACGGAAAACCTGCAGGACGTGCCCATCACCATCCAGGCGCTCACCGGGGATACGTTGAAGGAGCTGAGCGTCACCACATTGGACGACTTCATCAAGTACCTGCCCAATGTCACGCAGGCCAGCAATGGTCCGGGTCAGAGCAACATCTACATGAGGGGTTTGTCGATCGGCTCAGCCGGCAGCCAGGGTAGCGGTACCACCGGCCAGATTCCGAATGTGGCCGTCTACCTCGATGACCAATCCGCTTCGCTGCCCGGCCGTAACCTCGATGTCTATGCGGCCGACCTCGAACGTATCGAAGTGCTCGAAGGCCCTCAGGGCACGCTCTTCGGTTCAGGCGCCGAGGCCGGCGTGCTGCGTTACATCACGAACAAACCGAAGCTCGACGTCACGGAAGGCAATGTCAACGCGGGTTACAGCTACACGGCTCATGGCGACCCGAACAGCAACGTCGACGCGATGCTCAACATTCCGCTCATCGAGGGTACGTTGGCGGTGCGTGCGGTCGTCTATGACGACAACCGCGGCGGCTACATCAACAACCTCCCCTCCACATTCACCCGGTCCAAAACCGATCTCGGCTTGAGCGAGTACGGCTATGCCGTTCCGCTCAACAACACGGTCATCAATAACTCGAGCACCGTCGGCTCTGCAATCAATCCGGTGACCTACCAGGGTTTTCGGCTATCGGCTCTCGGCAAGATCAACGACGACTGGAGCATCCTGCTGACCCAGAGCTACCAGGAGATGAACGCCCAGGGCGTGTTCTACGAGATGCCCTACGCCTCCGAGGGCACGACCTTCAATGAGCCCGTGTCCGGCGGCAAACCCATCGGTACACAAGCGCTGCCACCGCTGTCCGTCAACCTGTTCAATCCGTCCTACGACAAGGATAAGTTTGAGAACACGGCGTTGACCGTCAATGGCAAGGTCGGTGACCTCAAGCTCGTGTACAGCGGCGGGTACCTGGTGCGCAACGTCGAACAGGTCCAGGACTACACGAACTATGCCCGCGGTGTGTACGGCCAGTACTACCAGTGCACCGGCTTGAGCGCCACGGGAACGGGAACCTGCTACTCGCCCAGCGCGACCTGGCAGGATACGGAAAAAAACACCCATCAGAGCCATGAAATCCGCTTGAGCACGCCGGATGACTGGCGTGTCCGCGGCATCGGCGGTCTTTACTACGAACAGTTCATCATCACCGACGATACGGAGTGGTTGTACAAGACGGTTCCCACCTGTTCGGCGACTTTCGATACCTACTGTTTCAATAACGTGGCGCCATTTGCCAATTCTTTCACCACGGATCCCAACGAGCGCAACGATAACACGGGCTTCTTCGACAACTTCCAGCGCACCATCGATCAGAAGGCGGCGTTCGGTTCGGTTGACTTCGACATCATCCCGAAGGTGCTCACCGTCACCGCCGGAACCCGCTACTACGAGTTCCAGGAAAAAGAGGTGGGCGGCGACGTCGGCAGCTTCTCCTGCAAGGTGTATGGCACCGCCACGACCTACTTCGGTCCCTGCCTCGCGCCGTATGGTTCAGACCTCAATACTCAGAATCCCAACAGCTCGAGATACCACGGCTTCAAGAGCCGGGCCAACTTGAGCTGGAAGGTCACCGACGACATCCTGGTGTATTACACCTGGTCGCAAGGATTCCGACCGGGCGGCTTCAACCGCGGCCAGTCGGCGCATCTTGAAACCACGCCGCATGACGCGGCTACCGCGCAGTACATCACGCCGGCCATCTACAACCCCGACTCACTGGTCAACAACGAGTTGGGATTCAAGACGCTGTCCATCGACCATCACCTGGAAATCGACGGTGCGATTTACCAGGAAGACTGGAAGAACGCCCAGGTCAACTTTTTCGATCCTCAGGGCGGCCTCGGTAATCTGACCTTCGCGACCAACGGACCGAATTATCGAGTGAGGGGCATCGAGCTGCAGATCATCGGCCGCTTGCCGGCGGGATTCACGGTGCAGGGCTCGACGTCGTATAACGACAGCCGGCAGACGAATTCTCCGTACTTGGTAAACGACAATCCCTTGAGCCCTACTTACGGCCAGAACATTACGACCATTGCCAATCCCTACGGCGCCGTGGGTAGCCGCCTCGCGAACGCACCGCTGCAGCAATGGAACATCCGGGTCCGGCAAGACCTGCCCTTCGGCGATTACAAGAGCTTCTGGCAGATCGGTGCACAGCACATGGGAGACTCCCAATCGGCCACGGGGAACATCATCGATTACGACCAGCCCAGCTACACGACCTACGATGCCTCCATCGGCGTGGCGAAGGATGCATGGACTGCGCAGTTCTTCGGTCAGAACCTGACCTCGGTCAATGCGAGCACCGGTACCAACGCCGGCCAGTTCGTGGAAACCGAGACAGTACTGCGTCCGCGCATCGCGGGTCTGAAATTCAGCTATAAGTTCTGACCGTTACCCAACTACGGGCCGAACTTGCGCGCATCCGCGGCTTGCTGGAGCGCGCGGAATTTGCCGGCGCGGTGGCAGCAGCCGGGGTGCTGCTGCCGCGGGCGCCCGGCGACCGCGACGTGTTGTATACGCTCGCGGTGGGTTTCCGACATCTCGGGCGGATCAACGAGGCATTGTCGACGCTCGCCGCCCTCGAGCACCATCACCCGGGATATCCGCGCCTCTTTCAAGAACGGGGCAACTGCTACCTGGCGATCGGCGCGGCCGATCGGGCCATTCAGTCCTTTCGCCGGGCGGTCACGCTCAACCCGTCGCTGCCCGGTAGCTGGAACTCCCTGAAGTCGCTGTACCAAACAAACGGGCAACACGCCGAGGCGGCCGAGGCCGGGCGTCGACTGGCCGCTCTGGCGGCCCTGCCGGCACCCATCGTCACGGCCTTCAGCCTGTTCGCCGATGGTGAGATGGATGAGGCAGAACGGGTCGCCCGCCACTACCTGAAGATCCACGGCGAGCACGTCGAGGCGCTGCGTCTTCTCGCGCAAATAGGCGTCCTTCGGGATGCCCTGGACGATGCCGAACTGCTGCTCGAGAGCGTGCTCAAACTCGCTCCGGCTTATCATGCGGCCCGCTACGAATACGCGCGGGTGCTCCTCAAGCGTCATGACTACCGCCGCGCACGTGATGAGATGCAAAGGCTGCTCGAAACGGACCCCGCTAATCGCATCTACCGGAGCACCCTCGCAGCGGTTCTCTCGGGATTCGGCGAGGTGGAGCGGGCGCTACCGGTGTATCGAAGCCTCCTACGCGAGACACCGGAGGATCCCGAACTGCATCTCGCCGTCGCAAACACGCTGAAAACGCTGGGGCGAACCGCCGACGCCATCGACTCATATCGTCGGGCAGTGGCTGCGCGCCCGACCTGCGGTGAAGCGTACTGGAGTCTTGCCGACCTCAAGACCTACCGATTCAGCGATGCGGAGATCGATCACATGAGGCGGGGCGAGGCGGACGCGCGCACATCGCCCGTTGACCGGTACCATCTGTGCTTTGCATTGGGCAAGGCGCTCGAGGACCGGCAGCAATTCGAGGCATCCTTTCGCTATTACGAACGCGGCAATGCCTTGAAGAGAATGGAACAGCGTTACGCGCCCACTCCCTTCGACCGTAATGCCGAACTGCAAGCCCAGGTTTGCACCCGCGAATTCTTCGCTGCCCGGCAAGGTTTCGGATGCAAGAGCAATGCCCCGATCTTCATCGTCGGCCTGCCGCGATCGGGGTCCACCCTGCTCGAACAAATTCTCGCCTCACATTCGCAGGTGGAAGCGACCATGGAGCTCGCAGAAATCTTGCGGCTGGTACAACGGCTGAAGGGTCGCGAGAGCACGGTGTCGAAGCCCACCTATCCCGGCATCCTTGCCGATCTGACCGCCGAAACCTGCGAGCGTTTCGGCGAGCAGTATCTCGACGAGACGCGCATCCATCGTACAGACAAACCGTTCTTCATCGACAAGATGCCCAACAATTTCAGGCATATCGGCTTGATTCATCTCATTCTTCCGAACGCCAGGATCATTGACGCACGGCGCGAGGCGGTCGCGTGTTGCTTCGGTAATTTCAAGCAATTATTCTCAGCCGGTCAGTACTTCACCTACAGCCTCGATGACATGGCACGCTACTACCGGATGTACGTCGACCTCATGGCCCATTGGGATGCCGCGCTGCCCGGGAAGGTGCTGCGAGTACGGCATGAGGACGTCGTCGACGACCTCGAAGGGAACGTGCGCCGGATTCTCGACTTCTGCGGACTCGAGTTCAAGCCCGACTGCCTCGACTTTCATAAGACCGCCCGACGGGTGCACACGGCGAGCTCGGAACAGGTGCGACGCCCGCTCAATCGAGAGGGGGTCGAACAATGGCGCCATTACGAACCATGGTTGGGACCGTTGCGGACGGCCCTCGGCGGCGGCCCTGTCTGAGGGTCGCGGGTGAGCCTCGCAGTCAACCCGCCTCCTTCGAGGATCGAGAGCGAAGTCCGCCGAATCCGCGGACTTGTTGACGGCAAGCGGTTCGCCGAGGCAATCGCCGCCTGTCGCGCACTACGCCAAGAAGTTCCGGAAAACCGCGACGTGCTCTACATGCTGGCGGTGAGTCAACGCTATTCCGAACTGATTCACGATGCGCTCGTGACCCTGTCGGAATTGGAGTCTGTCCATCCCGGCTACAGCCGCTTATTCCAGGAACGCGGCCACTGCTACGTGCAGCTTCGCGACCTGGATGCAGCCCTGCAGTCGTTCGCGCGCGCGGTCAGCCTCAATGCGGCGCTACCGGCCACCTGGCTTGCGCTGCATCTGTTGCTGCGCACCGCCGGGCAAGACGCCGAGGCGCAAAAAGCGCTCGAACAATTGCGGCAGCTCGAACGTCTGCCGCCTCCCGTGGTGACCGCGGCCAGCATGCTCGCCGATGGCGACACGGTGGCAGCGGACCACCTGATCCGCCATTTCCTGAAGACCCATCCCGATCAAGTCGATGCCCTGTCACTCAAAGCCCACATGCAGGCAAGCGACGAGGCCCACGGCGCGGCCCCAGGTGAAGCAGACCAACTCTACGAACGAGTTCTCAAGCTCGATCCCAGCCGTCACGATGCCCGCTATGAACTCGTGCTCCTCATGTTGAAAACCCATCGGCATGCCAAGGCGCTGGCCCAAGCGCGGCTCCTGCTCGAGGCTGATCCCAAGGACCGCCGCTATCGCACCGTCTATGCCGCCGCTTGCATCGCGGTCGGCCAGCCCGCCGAGGGTTTGGAAATGTATGGCTCTCTCATCGCCGAGGATCCGCAGGCGGCCGAACTCTATCTGGCGATCGGTGACGTGCACAAGACCGAAGGCCACCAGCAACTCGCGGTCGAGTCCTATCGTGCGGCGACCGTCACCCGACCGAGCTTCGGTCAAGCTTACTGGGGTCTGGGCAATCTCAAGACCTACCGGTTCACCGATGACGAAATCGCCCGCATGCAACACGCAGAAGCCGATCCCGCTGCGGCGACGGCCGACCGCATCCCTCTGTGCTTCGCCCTGGGCAAGGGATTCGAGGACCGCGGCGATTACCAGCAGTCGTTCCTGTGCTATGCGCGCGGCAACGCCCTCAAGCGGGCCGAGGTTCACTATCAACAGGTCACCACCGATCGGAATGCGAAACTGCAAGCCGAAGTTTGCACGCGTGACTTCTTCACCGCGCGCCAAGGCGTTGGCTGTGAACGCGACGATCCGATTTTTATCGTTGGGCTTCCGCGAGCGGGCTCCACCCTCATCGAGCAGATCCTGGCGTCGCACTCCCTCGTGGAAGGCACTTGGGAGCTTTCCGAAATCCCCTTGCTGGTGCATTCACTGCAGGCGATGAACGGCGGCGCGGTGAACGGCGACGCGGCGGAACCTCGCTTCCCCGAAGTGCTCCTCGATCTGCAGCCCGAGGATTTTCGTCGCTTCGGGGAGAAATACCTGGCTGACACCCAGGCCTATCGCACGGGAAGGCGTTTCTTCATCGACAAGATGCCGAATAATTTCCGCCATCTCGGTTTGATTCACCTCATGCTGCCAAATGCGAAAATCATCGATGCCCGCAGGGAAGCCATGGCCTGCTGTTTCAGCAATTTCAAACAGCTCTACGCCGTCGGTCAGGAGTTCACCTACAGCCTCGCCGACATAGCGCACTACTACCGACGCTACGTCGACCTCATGGACCACTGGAACCAGGTACTGCCGGGAAAGATCCTGCGCATACAGCACGAGGAGCTGGTGGCGGACCTCGAGGGCAATGTGCGCCGCCTGCTCGAATTCTGCGGACTGGGGTTCGAGGATGCCTGCCTCCGGTTCCATGAGAACACGCGCAGCGTGCGCACCGCGAGCTCGGAACAAGTACGCCAGCCGCTCCAAACCCAAGGCCTCGAGCAATGGCGCCACTTCGAGCCGTGGCTTACGCCCCTGCGGGAGGCGCTCATGCTGTAGCCAAATCGCTACATTAAACGGCCGTGCAATGCAGGATGCCGTCGCTCTCTTCAAGAAAATTTGTCTCACGAAACTATTGATTGTCTGTTCAATGCTGCGGATACTTCGCTCAAACAACAGCACGGGTTCACCACCCGTGCGAACAGGTTGACCACCTGTGCAACGAGCTTTGTCACTGACGAGGGATGCCGGATGAATCCGAAACTGTCGTACGCAATCGCCGCAATTCTGGGCGGCACACCCATGGGCATTGGTTTCGCCGCTGCTCCCGCCGATACCGACACGAGCCTGGACTCGATCCAGGAAATCACGGTCACGGCGCAGCGACGCACCGAAAGCATGCAAGACGTGCCGATTTCGATGCAGGCTTTCACCGCACAGTCCCTCGAACAATTGAACATCCTCACTTTTGACGATTACATCAAGTATCTGCCCAACGTCACCACCGCGAATAACGG
>Ga0209208_10006684_pt1 | contig 15869 bp, 13 predicted proteins | sample S1TSphfallax_3_FD_187694 | JGI IMG/M metagenome (GOLD analysis project Ga0209208, IMG submission 187694) | Host-associated microbial communities from peat moss isolated from Minnesota, USA - S1T2_Fd - Sphagnum fallax MG (SPAdes) (version 2) | ecosystem: Host-associated > Plants > Peat moss >...
CGCCTTCCTCACCTTGAGTCCCGGCCACGTCGACGCGACGCTTGCGCGCGGAAAGTACCTGCTCGCCGCGAAGCGTCCCCTCGAAGCGGAAACCGCCTTACGGGCTGCGTTCGCCGCTACCCGCGATCAGCGAATCGCGGTCGACCTCGCCGGCATGTTGCTCGCGGCAGGCCGGATGGCGGAAGCGCGCGAGATCGCCGACCAAGCCCTCGGCGCCGGGACCTCGCCTCAAGTCGAAGCGTCGCCGGACCGATAAAATGGTTAAGAGCTAGGAGGCTCTCCGCACACATGGACGTCGCATCTTCCTCGACCGCTTCCGCCACCGCCGCTGCGGCCGCCGCATACGCTGCGGTCGTTACCGATCCCGGCCCGGCGCCGTACACGGCGCCGTCGCCGGCATACGTGAGCGCCCCGTCGTCCTCCAGCGTCGTGGCGACCCCGGGGAGCGCTGCGGCGACGCCGACGTCCAAGGCCGCGGCCGACGGGGAAGGTCAGCCGCCCGCGGGTCCGCTGCAGTCGTTTGCGGGCGCGGTGACGACGGTTTTTGCGGGCCAAGACATCGAAGTGAATTTCCGCGTCGCCCACGACCCCAATGAGATCGTGATCGTCTACCGCAACGCGGAAACTGGCGCGATCATCAATCAGGTCCCGCCCGAAGCGATCGTGCGGCTCGCCGAATTCTTCCAGCGCGAAGCCTCGGGCGCCATTTTGGACCAAGGAGCTTAATCCGTGTCCGGAATTAGTTCCGCCTCGACGTCGAGCTCGACCGACTCGACGCTCCCCGGAAACAATGTTGCGCCGATTTCGTTTCCGGGCATCGTGTCGGGGATCGACTACAACGCGATCATCGCGAAGCTGACCAGCGTCACGCTCCTCCCTGCGCAGCAGGCGCAAACGCAGATCACCTCGCTCAATACCAAGAACTCGACGCTCGTGACGCTCAACGCGTACCTGAGCAGCGTCCAGAACACCCTCGAGGCGCTCTCGAATCCCGCGACGTTCGATTCGTTCGAAGCGACGTCCAGCCAACCGTCGGTGCTGACGGGGACGAGCAATACTTCGAGCGCGGGCGCTCCGGGTACGTATATCATCGAGAATACGCAGCTCGCGACCGCGACCTCGGTCACCAGCGCCGTGAGTGCGAACGTCGGCTATCGCCTCAGCGACATCATTCCGGGGAGCGGTGGTGAGACGGGGTTACAAGTTCCGCTCATCAATTCCGTGACGTCGATTTATCCACAAAATGGAACGAGCGGCTCGACGACCGAAGGGCAGATCACGATCGATGGCGTGCAAGTCGCGTACAACGTCGATTCGCAGTCCCTCAACACGATCCTGACGAATATTACGGCCGCCCTCGCAACCGTCGATCCGGGATTCAGCGCGACCTACAATGCCGCCACCGACGAGGTGACGTTTGCGAGTACCGATCAGCCGATTTCGATCGGCTCGTCTTCGGATACCGGCAACCTCGAGCAAGTCCTCAAACTCGATACCGCCGAGATCAACAATACGTCGAGCAGCGGATCGATCACGAGCGCGGGTCCGCTCGGGGGTCTCAGCCTCTCGGCCGACTTCGCGAGCACGAACGGGGCGAATCTGCTGACCTCGGTCAGCGGTGGTCCGGGCTCGTTCTTCACCATCAACGGCGTGAAGATCACGGTCGATCCGACCACGCAGAACCTGCAAGATGTCATCAACGCGATCAACGCCTCAGGTGCGGGCGTCGTCGCGAGCTTCAATCAGATCACCAATCAGATTTCGCTCACCAACACCTCGACGGGCCCGCAATCGATCGTCATCGGCTCATCGAGCGACACGACCAACTTCCTCAAGGTCGTCGGGCTCGAAGGGGGCGGCGCGAAGACGACGATCGGGCAACAAGCCTACGTGACGGTCCAGCAGCCCGACGGATTGCCGCAAACGTTCTATTCCAGTTCGGATCAGATCTCAGACGCGATCGCGGGCATAACGCTCACCGTTGCTGCGAATTCGACCGACCCGACGACGCTTACCGTCTCGCAAAATTCACAGCCCGCGATTTCCGCGCTCAACGCTTTCGTTTCGGCGTACAACGCGGCCATCAACGAGATCAACAACGCATCCGAGGCGCCGGTCGTCCAGCAGACGGATGCGACCACCGGGAGCTCGACGACATCGTCCAGCTCGAAACTTGCCGCCGGCGGGCCGCTCTACAACGATCTGATCGTCGAAGAGCTGAAGGATCAGCTGATCTCGATCGTCTCCGGACCCCTCTCGAGCGAAACCAGTTCGACGGTGACGATCAACGGGGAGACGGTCGACCTGAACTCGCTTGCGTCGATCGGGCTCACGCTCGATAGTACGCATAGCGTTTTCGCCGCTGCCGGATCGGCAAATAACGCGACGTCCGACACCGATACGACGAGCAGCGCCTCGAGCGGGTCCATCACGCTGCAGACCCAGGATGGAACGTCGGGTCAACTGCAGGCGCTCGATGCGACGACATTCCTTGCGGCATTCGAAGCCAATCCGAACGCCGTCTCGAACATCTTCAACTCGGCGACCGGCCTCGTGCAACAGCTGGGATCGTACTTGACCTCGGCGACCGGTCTTCCGACGCAGGCGACCTCGGGGTTGGTGGGATCGATTCCCGATACGTCGCTCATCCAGAACGACGAAAATCAGGTCTCGTCCCAGGTCACGTCACTGCAAGACTATATCAAGACAATCGACGATGAGGCAAACGCTCAAGCCGATCTCTTGCGTGCCGAATATACCTCTAGTGAGACATTGATCGCGGGATACCAATCGCTTCAATCCTATGTCTCGCAACTCTAAGCCGGCGCGACCCGGTGACGATGTAGGGGGATCCGTGTCCGCTTCGGCCGATTTCAAATATCTCGAGACGAAGATCATGACGGCGTCGAAAGAAGAGCTGACGCTCATCACCTTCGACTTCCTGATCCTCTCCGCGACGAAGGCGCTCGATAAGCTCCTGAACTCGCCGCACGACATTCAGGGGATCCACGACGAGCTGCGTCGCGGGCAACGCGCGATCGCCGTCTTGATGGGATCCCTGAACTTCGAGATCGGCGGCGAACTCGCGGTGAACTTGTTCCGCGTGTACGAATTTTGGCATCGTCAACTCGTGCTCGCGAATTTGCAAAAGGCACCGGAGCGCGTCGAACGCCTGCTGCCGTTCTTCAAGGAGTACCGCGCGACGTGGGCCGAAGCGCAGCGTCGTTTCCGGGCCGACCAGATTGCCGTGCAATCCGGAACGTCGCCGGACGGTTCGTTCGCCGCCGTCGGCTGAGATGAACGCCGCGCGCGAGATCGTCGCACTGGTCACCGAGCTCGAAAGCCTCGTCGTCGCGGCCGAAGATCTCCTGGTGGTGCGCGATTGGGCGCGACTCGAGCGCTCGGTGAGCGATCAGCGCCGCGTCACGCACGCGCTCGAGAAAGCGATGACGGCGACGGCCGGGCAGCGGCCGGAGTCATTTGAGCGCGAGCTGCACGCGCGGATCGCGCGCATCGCACGTCGGCGCGCGGATCAGTTGGCGCGCTTGGAAGCCTTTCGCGACGCCGTCGGCTCGCGGTTGGCCGTGATGGCCAAAGCCAAAGCGATGCGCCGCGCAGCCCGGCCGCTCGGTGGTCCGGTGCCGGCGCTGATCAACTCGCTGCGTTAGTCGACGCTGACGTAGTCGAGCCGCGCGACGGCGTGGCGTTCGCCTGCCGTTGCCCCGTCCGCGTCGTACGGCACGAGCGCGTAGTGCGGCCCCTGCTGCACGACGATCATCCGCTCCGCCTGCGTCTGCGCAGGGGTTTCCCACTGCGCGGGCTCGATCGTTCCACGCTCGCGGTCGAAGTGACCGCAGCGCACGCCCGCGTGCAGAGCGACGCCATACCCCGCACCGCGCAGGCGCTCGCAGAGTAAGAAGTCTTCGTTGCACAAGCGCACGCGCGCGGCACGTTCCTCGATGAAGATCTGGACGTCAAAATACGGCGCCGTCAGCGCCGCGAACGCTGAGGTACGCAGCGCGACGCAGCCGAAGCCGACCGCGTCGACGGCGACGATGCCGTCCGTGAAGGCCGGAATCGCCGCCGTCGTCGTGTTCGCCGATGTCCAGCGCGTCGCGGCCATCGGCCGGATCCCGTCGCGCGAGTAGTAGAGCGCCCCGACCACGGCAAGCGACGGATCGAGCGTGAGCGCGTCGCACAGCATCGCGATCGCATCGGGCGGAAACTGCATGTCGTCGTCGATCATCACGAGGACGTCGGCGGCCTCGGCGAGCGCGCGCCGCACGGCGAGCTCGCGTTGACCCGGAATGAAGTTGCCGCTGACGACAAAGCGGTCGAAGGCCGTCACTTCCGGCGGCAGCCGCAGGGCCGCGAGCGAATCGATGAAGGTCTTGGTCGGCCGTCCGGCGCTGGGAAGTCCGAGCATCAGCCTCACGCGATGAGCCCCTCGATGATCGCCAGCACCGCGCTGCCGGCCGCGTCGAGTTCGGGATCGCTTTCGCGGAAGAGCGCGACGCTGCGCGAGAGCTTCGCGCGCAGGAAGATGCGGCTGATCGACGCCGCCGCTTGGGTCGCGTACGCCAAGAGCACGGCGGCGAGGCGTGCGCGGGCGCCCGCGTCCTCGAGCGCAGCGTCGCCGGGCGCGAGCCCGACGAAGAATTGTGCGGCGCGCAAGAACGGATGGGCCGATTCATTGGCGAGCGTGCGCCCGATGAACGCTACCTCACTCGGCCGAAACGCCCGCACGAGCGTAAGTGAGCCGGCAGCGGCCGGTTCGAGCGGGAAGTCGGCGTCCCAGGTGGGGAGCGCGGGCGGAAACGCGGGCAGCGGTGCGGCGACGGTCTCGGGAGAGATGCTCTTGCCCAGGCGCGTCGTGATCAAGGCGCGCGAAAGTAAGCGCTCCTGCTGTTCGAGGAATGTCGCGAGCTCCGCCGCGTCACCCTCGCCCGCCCGGGGCCGGCGCGTTGCCAGGGCATTGAGCACGAGGTAGTGCGCCAGCATCCCGAGGGGCCGGCCGGTGAAAAGGCCGCGGAGCGATGCGACTCGCGCCCGGTCGAGCGTGACCTCGAGAACGAAACTGCCGCCGCCGGAGGCGCGCGGGCCCGCCGGCTCGGCTTCCGCTGCCGGTTCCGGCTCGGGCTCGGGCTCGGGCTCGGGCTGCGCAAGCATGGCGAGGGCCGGCGTTTCAACCGGGGGCGGCGGCTCGGGGGGCGGAGGCAACACGGGTTCGAGATGTTCGGGCGGCTGAACGACGGCGCTTGGCGGGACGGCGGGTCCGGCCTCGCTCGCGGCTTCCTCGTCGTCGAGTTCGTAGAAGGGCCGTTCCGGGGCCGCCGCGGCCTCCAGGGAGCGGGCGGCGCCGCGGGTCAGTCGCAGGCCGCGCGGGCCGGTGATCCCTGTCTTGCCGTCGGCGCGGAGGTGCGGGAGCAGGACGACGTCCTCGATTCCGTTCTCGACGGCAAAGCGCAAGACGATCGTGCGCCGTTCGCCGGCTGCGAGCGGAGCGAGCGGGATACCCCCGGCCAGCAGATCCTCGGCGAGATCGTCGTCGCGCTCGGCGGAGTCGATGCAGAAGGATCCCGGGGCGAAATGGACGCCGCGCGGGAGCGGCAGCACGGCGCGGATCCCGGCGACGGGTTCCGTCCCGTCATTGACGATCGCGATGCTGGCGGTGACCAGCGCCCCCGGGATGAGGCCGCTGCGCGGCTGGGCTTCGAGCGTTGCGGAGAGCAGCGGACCGCGCTCGGCGGGGACCGCATCGTCGTCGGCCGCCGGGCCGTGCGGCAGCGCGCCGCCATGGCGCTCCCAGCCGAGGCGCGGAGCGGGCGCGCCGATGCGCACGCGCTGCAGTTCTACCAGCCGCATATCGGCGCTGCGCTCGAAGCGGTCCTCGCTCATACGCGCCGCGCGAACAGCCGGGCCAGGAGCGACGGGCGCGCGGGGATCGGCTCGGGTTCCGGGATCGCAAGGCGTTCGACCGGCTCCGGCGCTCGCACCGGCGGCGCGGGCGGTCGGACCGGCGCCGCCGGGACGGCAATGCCGCGCGCGCGTAGCGCCGCGCTGACGTGATCGACGTTGACGATCTCGGCACTGCGGTCGGCCGCCTCTCCCATCGCCCCGCGCACGATGTTTGCCAAGCGCCGGGGTAAGCCGTCGCTCGCGGCGACGATGGTTTCGAGCGCATCCGACGTGAAGACGCGGGCCGCGGGAGATTTGCCGGCCTGAACGAGGCGATGCTCGATCATCGCCGCCGCGCCGCCCGCGTCGAGCCGCTCGAGCCGAATGTAGCGGTCGACCCGGTCGGCGAAATTCGCGCGGCCCAAGATCCGGTTTTCGAGTTCGGACTGACCGAAGAGCACGAGGTTGAGCAGCTTGCGCTGCGGGATCTGGAAATTCAGCAGCAAACGCAGCGTTTCGAGCCCGTCGTCGGTGAGGTTCTGCGCTTCGTCGATCAGCAGCACCAAATTCTTTTCTTCGAGCACGGCGGTGTCGAAGAAGAAGTTCTTGATCGCGTTCTTGAGCGCGGCGCTGGAACGCGGCGGTAAGCCAAGCCCGAACACCCGCCCGATCGCGAGCAAGAACTCGACATCGGTCGCAAACGTCGGATCGAGAATTTTCCCGATCACGATGTGCTCGTCGCGCAGCAGCGATTGTTCGACGAAGGCGGAGAGCGATGTTTTGCCGGTGCCCGGCGCGCCGATGACGACGGTCAGGCCGCGCGATTCGGCGATCCCGCCGAGCACCGCTTGCGCGTTGCGGCGCACGGAAGGCAACTCACAGTAGAACTGCGGATCGGCCGTGTCGAGAAACGGGTCGCGTTGCATGCCGAAATGCTGGTAGTACCGGAGCACGACGACGGGGTTTCCCCGTGCGGCGCCAAAGTCATACCGATAGTGGACTATTCGATCATCATCCCGGTGTTCAATCGCGAGGACCTGACACGCCAGTGTCTCACGTCGCTACCCGCGACCCTCCCGGCGGACCGTAGCGGTGAAGTGATCGTCGTGGATAATGGATCGGGTCCGGCGACCGCGGCCGTGCTGGCCGACTTCCCCTGGGTGCGCACGATCCGCAACGAAGAGAACCGCGGCTTCGCGGCCGCCTGCAATCAAGGCGCGCGCGCCGCCGGCGGCCGTATCCTCATTCACCTCAACAACGATACCCTTGCGCCGCAGCCGTGGATCGAGCCGCTGCTCGACGATCTCGCCGATCCGGCGGTCGGCATCGCGGCCGCGAAATTGCTTTTCCCCAACGGAACGATCCAGCACGCCGGCGTGGCGCTGACGTCGCTGCGTTTCGGTCCCGAGGGCGTCGCGCCGTTTCATTTGCTCTGGCAGGCACCCGGTACGCATCGCGGCGCGCAGCACAAACTCGACTTCACCGCGGTCACCGGCGCGTGTCTCGCCACGCCGCGAGCGCTATTCCTCGAACTCGGCGGATTCGACGAGACGTATTGGAACGGCTACGAGGATATCGATTACTGTTTCAAGGTGAGCGAACGCGGGCTGCGCATCGTGTTCGATCCCGCGTCCTGGCTGTATCATTACGAATCGCAATCCGGCGTGCAGCGCAAGCGCCGGCTGATGCACAACGTCCGCGAACTGGGCGCGCGCTGGGGCGAACGGATCCGCGCCGATCACAACCGCTGGTCCGGTTTGACCGGAACGCTGCGCCGCGAAGCGCCGATTCGCGGGCTGCTTACCTACACCGAGGTCGCGCTGCCGCCGGTGACCGTGCTCGTGCATGGGCCGGCGCCGGCCGACGCGCCGGCGTTCGTCGCACGGCTGCGCGGCGGAACGATCGTCCCGGCCGCGATCCACTGGGCCGCCGCCGGCGACGCGCCGGCGCAGACCGTCGCCGCGGCCGATTGGTTCGAGCGCGCGCGCGCGCTGACCGAGGTGCGGGCCGACCGCTACGTGGCCTTCGTCGATACGCGCAGTGAACTCGAACCGGAGTGGCTCGCCGACCTCGTCGACGCCGTCGAATACGGCGCCGATGTCGCGGCCGGCGCGGCGGGACCGGCCGGACCGACCCACGCGGTCAACGCGCAGGCGACGCTCGTTTCGCTCAGCCGGTTCGCGCAAGATATGCGGATCGCTGCCGCGTCCGGTCCGGACGCGGCGCTCGCGGCGTGGACCGAAGCGGCCGTCGCGCGCGGCCGCGCGCTGCGCTTGACCCCGCGCGCCGGTCGCGTGCACGAACAGATCGCCGCCGATCCGCAGCGGATCGAAGACCTCTCGGTGCCGCTCTCGCGCGCGGGCTGGTTTACGTCGATCGTGATGCTGAGCTGGAACGCGCCCGAGTACACGGAGATCGCCGTGCGTTCGATTCGCGCGCACACGGAACCCGGAACCTACGAGATCATCATCGTCGACAACGGATCCGGGCCGGACACGCTCGCGCGTCTCGCCGCGCTCGAGGACGTGCGCATCATCTACAACCCGACGAACCTGGGCTTCGCACGCGGCTGCAATCAGGGGATTGCGGCGGCGCGCGGCTCGCATGTGCTTCTGCTCAACAACGACGTGTTCGTCACGCCGGAGTGGCTCGACCGGCTGCTCGGCGCGCTGCAGCGCGATCCGGCCGCCGGCGTGAGCGCGCCGCGCTCGAACAACGTCGCCGGCGATCAGATGCTCGTTGCGACGGGGTATGCGAACGAGGCCGAGATGATCGCGTTTGCGCTGGCACGCTCGCGCGATTGGGATCGCCGCACGTATCACACAGACCGCGCCATCGGCTTCTGTTTGTGCATCGACCGGCGGGTGATCGACGAGATCGGCGGGATCGACGAACGGTACGGCGTCGGCAACTTCGAGGACGACGATTTTTGCGTCCGCGTCCGCGCTGCCGGCTACGAGATCGTCGTCTGCGAAGACGTGATGATCCATCACTTCGGCAGCGTCTCGTTCAAGGCCAACAACGTCGACTACACGGCGCAGATGGAACGCAACTGGAAGCTCTTCGCCGAGCGCTGGGATCTGCCGCGTGCGTATCCGACGAGCGGCTACAGCGCGCGCGCGGCGATCGCGCGCGGATTCGATCGCCGCCAACACTATATCGCGTTGCCCGGCGAAGCCGCACCGGCGGCTTCGGCCGCGGAGGCGACGTTCGAGCCGAAGGCGATCGCGCTGGTCGCGATCGTCGAGCGCGAAGCGGATTGGACCGCCGTCGGCGCGTTCGCCAACAACTATCTGCGCGCGCTACGCGCGGATGACGATACCGTGCTCGCGATCGCCGTGCGCGGCGACCTCGACGCCGTGACGATCGGCGCGCGCTTACGCAAGACGCTCGCGAAGCTCGCGATCGACGACGACGCTGCGGCCGACGTGCTGGTCGAAGACCGCGACGATCTCGCGGCGTGGCTGCCCACGCTCGGGCGACGGGTGCTCGCGGTGCGCGCGCACCCGGACTTGGCGGGCCTGGGCGAGGTCCCGGAGCGTAGCCCCAGCGCCATCGCGCGGCTTGCGCGGAGTGCCGGTTGATGCGCGTTCGGGACGATTTCTTGTGGCTCGCTCCTGACGTCTCGCTGCAGCGTCTGCGCTCGCTGCGCGGGGCTGATCTCGCGGTCGCGCGGTTCGAACCGGTCTTTCGCGACAAACGCGGCTGTGGGATGCTCGATCTGACGTTCGCGAATGCAACCGATGCGTTCGCCCTGGTCGGCGTGATGATCGATCTGGTCGCGCTCTGGACGCTCGAAGCGCCGCCGCTCGTCTGGCCGGCGCCGCTGGCGGCGGCGATCGACCCGAGCGTCGCGCGCGCGCTCGAAGACCGGCTGTTGCCGTGGTTGCGAACGCTCGTCCGCGCGACGGCCACGCCGGCTGAGCGCATCCGCGCGTTCGGTGACGAAGCGCCGTTTCGAGCCGCCCGCGAGGACGGGTTGCTCGGCGCGATCCCCTACGGCGCCGCGATCGTCGCGCTCGCCCCCTACGCGTATGCCCGCCGGTACGTCCGTGGCGCGCGCGTCTGGATCGATGCGCGCGACGGCGTGCTCGGCGCCGCCTACCTGCGCGATCGGGCAGCGCACGTCGCGCTCGCGTCCGAGCCGGATGCTCCCGGCGTGCGCTGGTACGGCGTCGGCGATCTCATCGGCTCCGAGGCGCGCGCCGATGTCGCGATCGTCGATCGCGCGGACGGCGCGCCGCCGGCCGCCACGCTGATCGTGCTCGACGGATCGCCGCCGGGCGGCCGCATCGTCGAGGTGCCGCTGCCGGTCCCGCTCGATAACGGATTCACCTTCGACGGCGCGGACGCGCCGGTCGTGCGAACGTTCGGCGTTCGCGCGCCCGACGGCTCGCCGCCGGTCGCGGCGCCTGCGGTGCGGCGCCTCGCCGATGCGGAAGGTTTGATCGGCATCGTGCTGCGGCCGGACGCGATCTATGCGCCGGACGGCGACACCGATGAGGTCGAGGCGATCCGTGCCCTGCTCGCCGTCGAAGGCCTGCGTTCGTTCGTCACCGTCGATCCTAGCGATCCGGCGCTCGCGACCGCCGATCTCATTCACGCGGTTGGCGCCTACGACGACCGTCATCTGCTCGCCGCCGCCGCGACCGCCCAGCGCAACGTAAAACCTCTGGTCATTGGTCTCGAACCGCTGGCGCCGTACGCCGCCTGGCACGAGGACGCGCTGGCGATCTCCCTGCAGATCGGTCTCGATCGCGTCGATCGCGCGTTCTATCTCACCAGCTACGAGCAGAAACGCGTCGCGATCGATACCGCTCCGCTCAGCGCCGATGCGGCGGCCGTGAAAGCGAATCGCGACCGCTTCGGGGCTCTCGTGCGCGCGGCGAAGGCGGTGATCACGAGCGACGATCCGGCGCTCCTGATGCGCGATTTCGGCGTCGGCGGCAGCACGCTCGTCGCGGGCGGCATCGCGGTGCCGGTTCCGTCCCCGCAGACCGCCGCGAACCTGCCGATCCCGCCGGGACCGTTCGTCTTCATGCACGCGCCGCTGGTGCGCCGGTCGCATCTCGCGCTCGTACTCGCGGCGCTCGGATCGCTGCCGATCGACGTCGTCATCGCCGGCGAACCGGCCGATGTCGACACCGCGATCGTGCTGCGCAAAGTCGCCGGCCGCGAGACGGTGTTTCTCACCGATCCGACCCCGGCGCTGCTCGACGCGATCTACGCGCGCGCGACCGTCTTCGTCGAACCGTCCCTGCGCCCGCGCTCGTTCTCACGCGTCGCCCGGGCGGCGCTGGCAGGCGCGCTACCGCTCGTCGTGCGCGAGGGTCCGTTCGCGCGCATGGTTGCCGAAGATCTCCACTTCTCCGCGCTCGATCTCGCCGGGGTGCGTGATGCGATCGGGCGGGCGCTGGCGCGTCCGGACCGCGCGATGCGTGCGAAGCGGCTCGCGATTTCGCTCGGGCCGATGACGGATTCGCTGCACGTCCGGCGCGGCATCTTGCATGCCTATTCGCTCGCTGCGCGTTCTCCGGTCCAAGCTTCGAGGTAGAGCGGCGCGAGCCGGTCGAGCAGATACGACGCGCGGACGGCCTCCCGAAGTTCTGCTCCGGCGGCACGTGTTGCATCGTGGTCGGCATCGAAGGCGCGCAGCGCATCGATCCAAGCCGCCGCTTCGTTCGGTACGCGCGTGACGGGCAGACTGCGGTAGGCTTCGCAGTCGGTTGCGAGCGAGGCATAGCCGAGCGCACCCGCTTGGAGCAGCCGCAAATTGCTCTTACATTCGTTGAAGCGATTGTGTTCGAGCGGTGCGAGCACGACGTCGAGATCGAGCCGCGCGAAGACGATCGGAAAGAGCCGGACGTGCACCGAGGGGACGACGGTGATGCGGTCGCCAAGGTCGCGCAGCGCGTCGGGCAGGCCGCCGAAGAAGACCCACTCGAACTGGTCGATCGTCTCGCGCACGACGCTCACCAAGAACGCGAGATCGCCTTGGTGGACGACGATTTGTCCGTGCCAGCCGATGCGCAGCTTGCGGCGCGGCGCGCGCGCCGGCGGGCGGTCCCACTCGTGCGGATCGAGGCCGTTCGGCAGCACGCGAACGTGCGTGATGCCGATCGCCGCCAGCTCTTCGCGGAGCGGCTCGGTCGAGACGGTCACGAGGTCCGCTTCCGCCATGGCCTCGAGCATCGAATCGGTCACCAGCGGCCGCATCGCGGGCTGCGACGGATGCCCGGGCGGCAGCAGCCAGAGCAGATCGTCGATGTCGTGCACGATGCGCACGCCCGCGCCGCGCATCTGCTTGCGCGATTCGGCCGAGAGCGTCGCGTTGCGTTGGACGACGAACGTCGAGCCGCGTCCGATCGTGAACTCGGGGACCGTGTAGAAGAACGTTCCGCCGACGTCGAGCCGGTCCGTGCGCACGAGCACGTTCGCCGGCGCGAGCATCCGGATCATACCGCAGATCGGATCGTAGATGACGAGGCTGACGAGCGGGTTCACGGCGCGCGCCCGATCCAGGCGGCGAACGTGAGCGTTGCCGCGCGCTCGAACGCGGCGCGCGCATCGATCGCGGCGGCGAGCGCTTCACCGGCTCGGCGCGCGCGCGCCGGCTCGGCAGCGTACGCGGCGATCGTCTCGATCCAGCGCGCGGAATCGTCGGGCAATCGGTCGATCGGATACGATGCGAATGCGGGCCGGTCGCTTGCGACGACGGCATAGCCAAGGAGCGCGGCCTGCCGCACGATCGCCGCGTTCTTGACGGCCTCGAACGGCGTGCCGGCGCGCGGGACCACGAGCAGATCGAGATCACCCTGCGCGAGGACGGCGGGAAAGAGTGACGGTTCGACGCGCGCCTGGAAACGGCGCTGTGCGCGCGCTTCCGCGATCAGACTCGGAGGTGCGTCGCCGAAGAAGCGCCACTCCACCGTGCCGGAGGTCGCCTGCACGATCGGCTCGAGAAACGCGAGCTCCTCGGAATGGGTCGCCGGCAACCCCGCCCAGCCGACGCGTAGCAGCGCACGCGGTGCGCGGCGCGGTCTCGCGCGCCACACCGCGGGGTCCGGTGCGTCGTCGATCACGACGACCGTCGTTCGCACGCCGAGCGCGCGCACGGCGTCGGCGAGTGCCGGCGTCGGCACCGTGATGAGATCGCATTGGTTCGCATACGCCCGCCACCCGGCATCGGGCACGCCCAAGCGGCCCGGATGGCCCTCGGCCAAGAGCCACGGCGCATCGACGAAATCGTGAACGAGGCGCCGGTTCGCCGCGCGACTCGAATCGATCACCTGTTGCGGGAGCGCGTAGGAGCCCGACGTTACGACGTACGCGTGAGCTTCGACCGTGAATCCGGGCGGCGCATCGACGCCGATCGTCATATAGGTCGCATCGATCCATCCGCGCCGGTTCCACTCCGCGAGCGGCCCGGTGATGCGCGACTCGCCGCGAAACGGGTCCGTCCCCAGAGCAAGCATACTCACGGGTCAGTCGCCCCAAGCCAAGCCATCGAATCGTTGCTGTACCGCTGGAGCGCGGCGATCCTCCCGGCGTCGCAAGAGGTTCGGGGTTGCGTGCGGCCATACAACATGCGGGTGCTCGGGAAAATCTGGCCGGCCTGATGCCGCGAACGTTGACCGTCATCGTCCTGAGCGATGCTCCCGACGATGATATGCGCGGGACGATCGATGCGATCGCCGCGACCGTCGAGGGGGCCGGCGTTCCCTATCAGGTCATTCTCGCCGCGAACGGCCTCACGTTCGACCCCGCACTTTCGGAACGGCTTCCGTTCACCGCAACCGTCATTTCGAGTGCCGCACGCATTGCGCCGGGTGCGCTCATCAATGGGATCCTGCCTCATGCGCAGGGCGACGTCGTCACGTTCTTACCGGCGGGCTACCGGCCCGAGCGCTGGTGGACGGCCGGCGTCTTCGAATTGCTGAGTTTAGAGAACGTCGGCGTGGTCGTGCCGCGTATCGTCGATGCCTCAGGCGAGCGAATTGCAGGCACGGGGGTCATCGCCGAAGACGGCGTCCTCGCGGCGCGCCTCGCCGGCCTGGGGCGCGATACGATCCCCGCGCTGCAGCCGCTCTCGCTGTTCTTCGCGCAGCTCGGCGGCATCTCGGTGCGGCGCGACGTGTTCGCCGAAGTCGGGCCCTTCGATGAGGGCTACGAGCGTACGCTTTTCGATCTTGACTGGACGCTGCGCACGCGGCTCAAATCGCGTGCGCTGATCTATCGTGCGGACGTGACGATCCGGGCTGATCGGCCGATCGAGGTCGGGCCGGGACGGCATTCGCGCGCCGATGCGCAGCGCTTTCTTGCGAGTTGGCAGGCGACGATCGGAACCGCGCTCGTGCCGGAGCGATTCGTGCCGTGAACATCGCCGTCTTCGATGATCTGGTGCCGCATCTGGATCGCGGCGCCGGCTATCCGCGCGCGAATGCGCTGCTGAGCGAACTTGCCGGACGCTGCGAGCGCGTCTCGTTTTTCGCGATGAACGATCAGGCGACGGCCAAGGTGCCCGATGCCTGGGCGCCCGATATCGATCGCCGGATCGAACTGCTTTTTCCACCGCCGGGATACCCGTGGATCCTCACGTTCGAGCGCTTGCGCGACGCGGGTTTCACGGTTTTGTGGATCAGCCGGCCGGCGAATATGCGCACGCTCTCGAGCGCCTTTGCGGAGCGTCCCGATCTGCGCGCGGCGTTCACGATCGTCTACGACGCCGAAGCGCTCTATGCGCCGCGGCTCGCGCAAGCGCTGCGACTCGAAGGCAAACCGATGACGGCCGAGCGCGAAGCGCAGGATCTCGACGAGGAGTTTGCGCTCGCGCGCGGCGCGGACCTGATCGTTTCGGTGGGACCGGGCGAGGCGCGCGCACTCGCCGCGGGGACCGGTCGCGAGGTCTTCGTGCTGGGCTTCACGTCGCTGCGCGAACCGACGCCGGCGGATTTTGCCGCGCGCCGGAACTTCGGATTCGTCGGGCCGCTGCGGCTCCTCTCGCCGAACGAGGACGCGATTCTCTGGTACGCCGCAAACGTGTTGCGCGAGGTCGCGGTGCGCACCGGCGCCGGCTTGCGCGTTGGCGGGCTGGTCGAGAACAGCATGGTGACGATATACGAGGGTCCTAAATTCCAACTCGTCGGCGCGCTCGAGGATTTGGCGGGGTTCTTCAACGCGATCCGGGTCTTCGTCGCGCCCACCCGCTATGCGGCCGGGTTGCCGCAGAAGCTGATCGATGCCGCGAGCGCCGGCGTGCCGATTATCGCGACCTCGCTGCTCGCGGGTCAGCTAGGGTGGACCGACGGCGTCGAGCTGCTGGTCGCCGACGAACCCCGCGCTTTTGCCGAGGCGTGCGTGCGCCTCTACGGCGATGCGGCCCTGTGGAATGCGCTGCGGGAGAGCGCGCGCGCGCGTATCGGGGAGGTATACGGTCCGGGTTGCTTCGCCCGCGAACTCGACCGCATCATGGTCGCGCTAGCAGACCGTCCACCTTGGCATTCGGCGCCGGTGGTAAGGTGAAGGTACGGGAGGGGCCGGCTTCCGCCGATGACCGATACATGGTTGTTTCCGCCAGCCGTTTTAACGGGTGCCTGCGCCGATGATCGCACCGAGTCCGGCCCTCGTCCTGCCTCCGATGCTCGAGCTGGACGCTTACCGGCTGTGCAACCCCGACTTACCGGCCTATTCCGACCAGCAGTTGATCGGCCACTATCAGCGGTTCGGCGAACCCGAAGGTCGCCGCTCGAATTCGATCGCGACGCGGATCGATTTTGCCGGGCTCATCCCGCGCGATGCGCGCTCGCTCGAAATTGGCCCGTTTTATAATCCGCTGCTGCGCGGCCCGAACACCAAGTACTTCGATCGCCAGTCGAGGGCCGAACTGATCGAGCGGGCTCAGTCACTCGGGATGCCGGCCGGCGATGTCCCCGAGGTCGATTTCGTCTCTCCGACCTGCGATCTGACAATCG
>Ga0209208_10006685_pt1 | contig 15867 bp, 7 predicted proteins | sample S1TSphfallax_3_FD_187694 | JGI IMG/M metagenome (GOLD analysis project Ga0209208, IMG submission 187694) | Host-associated microbial communities from peat moss isolated from Minnesota, USA - S1T2_Fd - Sphagnum fallax MG (SPAdes) (version 2) | ecosystem: Host-associated > Plants > Peat moss >...
ATGCTTAATTGAACTCTCAATGTATTAGCACAAATCAGTACCCTACAGTACTAACTTCTGAAGTTGAAGATGCCAGACTGATTGATGGGTTTAGACCAGTGTCTTCCTTTGCTTGGTCTTGGGCTTAAGCAGAACTTTTTAACTGATGAAAATGTGGCTTGAGACCAATGTTGTCCAGTTCTTGTTTTTAAACAGTATTTTATTCAGCACCTTCGGTTCTGCTTCTTTTTCATAAGGAACCTCCAATTCTAGTTCTAGCTGATTTTTTTGAAGTTAGGGGGACTCCCTGTGGTTTTGAAACAGGTTGTTAAAATTATTGATCTGTCAGTTCTGGTTTTTCTTCGAAATAATGTCAAACCTAATCTGGTTTAGAACCACATCATCCAGTTCCACTTACTCTACGGAAACCCAATATCAATATTTTGTTGCATTACTACTGTACCTAAAATTAGAAGTTAGCACATGATTAAAAGGTGGATCTTAGTTGCTGTGTTTACAAAAGAAGTATAAGTAACTGCTTAGATAATCAGACCCTATGTAAAAATAATTGAAACAAAAGTGTGGTTTGGGTTCAGGTTTCACCAGAAGAAAAGTTGTGTGATCCCAATACAGAGTTGAGTTGTTGCAGCAGCCTAATTGCGACTCCTTGGTTTGGAACCTATTGAATCTGTAATCTCCAAATCTACCTGGTTCTGAGTTACATTTGCAGTTGCAGCCTCAAGGTTGGTCCCTGGCCTTACAAAACATGTAAGTTCCAAACCTTCTAGAGCTGCTCACCATGTAACTGCAATCAATAAACTTTTGTAGAATGCCAAAACATGCAAATGGTGCTTGGTGATTAGTCCAGCGCCTTAGACCTATTTATGTAACCGTTTTGGTGTGAGAAACTTGCCCAAAGCTTGAGTAGGGAATTACAGGAAAAAGAGGCTGAAATATAAACAAGGAAAGTGAAGATTTTTCCTTTCAGAATTCAATATTGCATTCCTGAAGTTTGAGCATTGAATTCTGGGTGTACCAAGTACTTATAAATCCCAAAAGATACATGAGGCAACAATGCTAGGTTTTCTTACAATGCAAGTAGTGATGCTGGATAGGATCACTGATGCCATTTGATGAGATGATAGGTGACATCCTCAGCCAACCTTGTGCAAAATATTGAGAATTTTATGTTCTTGTCAATTTCTATAATGATTGTTACCATTGATGTGAAAATGAAACAATTCCACCAACAGACATGAAACGACAAATCCACAAATGTTAGTATTTGGATAAACTGTGCCATTCCATTGGTTTGATAATGTATACTGTTAGGTATTTTATTACTGCATTGTAGCATGCAGCATGGTGCGGTTGGCTGGCTGATTCAAAATTGAAATGAAGGGGAAAAAAAGGTGGCAAATCATCTAGTCCAGACTCCAGACTGCACTCATTGCATGTGGTTCTGCAGGTTATACTTAGTGTATAGATGAGTTGTGGTCTTAGTGGGCATGGTGTCAAAAAATCCAAGAATATCAGACAGAGATTCATTAGAGAGGAATACCAGAATGAAGTCACATATTCTGCATATCTTAACATATCTGAATTTTGTAACAAGATTTGAAGGCTGATATGCCAAGACTACATCAGTAATAATTGGTGGGCCAAGTAGAGAGGAAATATAGTTCTGTATTTTGCAACCGGAGTTGTCAGGACTGATTCATTCTTGGAGGTTCATTGTATGGCAACTAGTTCCAATTTCTAAGCCAGCTATCAGTATTGTTTGTGTATATTATGAACTCCCAAGAGCACCTTGCATCTTGCAAAACACCCCCCCCTCAAGTGAACAAGTATGGTGGACCCTCCTGCTCGTATGGTGGGAACTTGCATTTATACGACAAGAATGGGATGCTACAAAATGTAATTTCCTGGACCCACTGTACTGGGATACCTTGTTCATTACATTAGGTTAAGACCCCCTGGAGTTTGGGCTCCACCCTTCATTCACATGTTGTAATGCTGTGCTGCCAGGGGTGTAATACCTTACACTTCTTAAGTTTTGCCATATGTGGGGTGGATGGTGGTTATTCTGTTATGGTTATCTTGGTTTCTAGTTGCAATTTTATGTTGTTTTGTGAGATGTTCTTGAAAAAAACTGGGAAAATTATGTTTTTTCATCTATAAAATGCTTATTTTGTGAAACCATTTTTTCAAAGAAAACACGGCCATCGTATGGGGAGAAACAAGTTTACTACTAGGAATCAACCATTGTCAGATAGTATCATATATATTGTATATAGCAGATTGCAACTGGTATAGAGGCTCACAGAAAAATTCAAGAACAGGGAAGAAATGTTACTGGCAAAATTTTGCAATTTAATAGCATGGTGGTATTAATAATTCACGATTGGTGTGGTGTTGTACTAGTATCAATAGGAAGAAAAAACCCATGTCAGGACATTTATCAATACTAGTAAACAGAAATGGCATTTTAAAACACATTACACACTAACATTATTTTCATAGTTGATTAAATTTCATTGAATGACATACAAGCATAAGGAGCATGTGAAACTGCTGGTACAACCACCCTACCAAACCTTGATCTCCACTCTGCTCATTAAAAGAGTCGCACCCATTGTTTTGTTGTTGCCTGCATCCTGCAATTCAAAGTTTAATGTTTAAGAATGAAAAAGTTTTCAAACCTAGGTTTTTCTCACAACATAATGTTAAAAGTGTTGGATAACAAATTTTGAACCACCTGCCAGACATGTAGGATATTACTCAAGCTATTTGTAAAGACAACACCAGGCCAACATGAGTGCGTGCTAAGTACTACCACTAGCTGGTTCCAGACCGATGGGTACTTCTTTTTGTATCTGATGTCTCGGGAAGTGACAGACTGGTCCATACTTCATATTTAGTACATATTATTAACCATCATGCCACTAGCATAACTGGCTCACCAGATTGGTAGGTACCATGGTACTAAAAATACCCAAAGGAGTAGTCTATTGAGAAATGAAAGCTCCTACTTCACCCAATCACCACAAGCTTTTGGGACCCTTCAATCAAGTATTGAACAGTGAATACATGAAGATTCTATGGAAGAAACTGGTGCTCATCTCATTTCTTACCAACTGGACTCTGAATGCTTTCTTAACCTTGAATTGACATTTGACCAAACCAATCCCAATCCTAAAATTGGACCAACCCCTCACAAATTCACCTAGAAAAGTCATGAAATGTATTGGAATCTTCAAAACCCAATGGTTTGCCTCTATGGAGTTGTAGAGGACTTCAAGCTGAATCTTCCAATAAAAGAAAAAAATAGATGAGAAATGGAACATTGCCATCATTGAAAATTTAGACTTTTTAATTTTATGCAATTTTGACAATTGCAAGTTTAGCGAGACTTGGACCAAGATGTTACGCTCCATTTATCATACAAATTTGGGTGGTGGATAGAAGGTGTGCATGTGAGTCATGTGAAAAAAATTGTCCAAATGAATGAGTAATGAAAGGTCAAAGTTGACCATCCAAGCAAAGTCTAGAAAAAAATATTGATTTCATCCTTTTTGAGACAAACCAAAATCTTGAACAATTTGGGATTATGATCACAAATGACACTCTATTATTTGATTCAATAAGGTGGACCTTACTCTAAGACATGGTAACTTCAACTCATGTGTGTCAAATTTTGAAGCCAATGCTCTTAACTAAGAGTACAAAGAGATGGGCCTTACTCAATGATGTGATAGCTTGTCAGATTTTGAAACCAATGTTTCCCTACTAGGAGTATAGAAGGGTGGACATTACTCAATGATGTGGTAGCTACAACCCATGCGTGTTAAATTTTGAAACCAATGCTCCCAACTAGGAGTACGAGGAAGGGGTGAACCAAATTGGTCCAGTTAAAGATTAACAAAGATAGATGCCAACAGAAGGTAAGTTGGGCAAAGGTGTGAAAGGTCTTGAAGAACTAGGCAGTGGTCAATTTTGTTGGCAATGAACACATTTTATCACAAAGAAAGTTGTCAAAACTGTCAAGCAATTCACATCAGCCTTTTTTTTTCTTTTTTTTTTGTTGTGCAAAATTTTTGTCACCAATTCAATGATTTCCCAAAAAAGATTCCCCAAATCTTGATTCTTTAAACATCTCCAGATTTCTATACATGCTTCAACCAGGTAGCCAAGAATATGTAAAGACATTGAAACGTATGGCTAAATTGGCTTAAAATTTTGAAAATTTGAGTAAATTGGCTTATGGACGATCACAACATGAGTTACATCACAAAATTGATAAATAAATAAATAAATAAATAAATATTTAATTTTTAATTTAAAATAAACACTGAAATTTGCAACAGGACCTATTGAGAGATTTCTTTGGTGGGCCACAACCACCCAACCAAGCATGCTGTACTGCCCCTGCTCCTAAGCCATTGCAGTAGTGGAAAGATAGAGTCATTGGGTGTCAAAGAAAACAATGTGATATGTTGCATGTCACAAATTTGAAGCCTCTGGTTTCATTTTCACTCCTGGACCCAGTCAACGAGAACAGTAGATGAACAACAGGTGGTCAGACATTCAGTCTCCTGGGCCTTGCATTAACCTACTACACTGGTACCACACTGAAGAAACCAGTGTTGGGTGAGTGGGTAAACCTATTACCCTCATATACCCACGGTTATGTACAAGGTAAATATATGCCTTCACCCAACTGACAAATATGGTTCTTGTCATTGGCCAGATTCACCATTGGAGGTAATGACACAACAGCGAACAATTCCAACATACTCATAGTGGATTTCCTCTCATTTGTAATAGTCACCAATGAGAGGTTATGCCCTTCAACCTAAGCTTTGTTAAGGTCAACAACTTTCAAATGCCTGTTCGTTTCATTTCTAACAACACTTCAAAGCATTAGTTGATCTTCTATCACCCTTAGCTTGCGATGTTTTTTTTTATTTGAACAATTCATCGAGCAACAAATGGTTTGATTTTAAAATTCTATCTTGGAACATCTGCACCATCATACATGTTGCAACATGCTTTTCATCACAATATTTAAGTTATGTTGTGCTTGAATTTTATTATGTTTTTGTTTAAAGGCAGACATTTTGCTTACAACTTGATCAATCTTCCTAGCTTTTCAATTATTTATTCTAATTGTTTTCATAACATTTCAAATGTGATTTGGACTATCCCATCCTTCAATTGCAAGTATCCCTTGATGCATGTGCACACATCCCATCGACACTAAAAATATTTACTTTTTACATTGTGCTCATGACAATGAACACACAAGAATTCATGATGCAATTTGTGACACCTTTGCTATCATTGTGCGAAATGTTATCTTCTACATGGGATGAAAACAATTACAAATGCTTCCTTCAACCATGTTCAAGACGAGTCGACATTGTGCTCACTAAAGATGGCATTCACACCTTAGTTGACGTTGTCATTGCTGACTCAACGCAAGCAAATTTATTTCTCCAATCCCTTTGTCACTGGCACCCTAAAGCTCTTCCAAGAGTAATGTCTGGTGAATTGAAGCTCAAAAGTCCTGTTCTGGTGGTTGCACCTCCCCAGTGGAGGGCAAAATTTTGTCCCAGTTCACTAGAACAAAAATAAAACACTGGCAGCCACCAGCTGTGGTGTTGGTCCTCCTAATGGCCATCGCATAATACATACAAGGTTTTAGCAACATCCCATGATCCGTAGAGTCTTTTCTCTGGAGAAGGTTAGCCAGCTGGCCCAAAAAAAAAAAAAAGCAAACTGGAAAAACAAAGTTCTCTTTGGGTTTTCTAGCCAACAATCTTTGAAAGTCTATACTTTAAAAATCACCAGATTCTATATGAAATTTTCCTAACTAACCAGAAAACAGAAGTGTGCTTAAAATTTCTTACTTTCATATTTGTTACTAGCCAGATTTGGCTAAAAAAATCCTCTTATGGATCATCACCACTTCAGCTACATCACAAAATTGGGAAAAAAAGAGAGACCACGGGCCATAAATACCCAATGGCCACCCCTTTTTCAACCTTTGAACAATTAACTTGAGTATGATGTGAACTTTCATTAATTTGGCTTTTGATGGCCATGAAAGGTTCATGCCAGATAAACCCTCCCTGGGTGTGCCCTTCCACCAAGGGCTTACCTAGCACAGGCCTTCTCTGTAGTACAAAAATAGGCATGGCAAATAAAGACTACAGATAAAAGGCTTAACCTGTATGTCACTGTGCAATGTGGACATGACTTGCTTATGTGGGCTTGGGATCAGACATGTAAACCCATGTGGGACCAAGAAAGGTGTGTAGTATTTTGGCAAGGGCAGCCAGATAGGTAATGGTTTCCGTTTCTTAGTCATGAACGAATAGCACTTTGATCTAGTTCCACCAAGGTTTTCAATTTGAAGGAAACCTCGGATTCCAATTTGGCTAATTTTTTCATTTGATTAACATCCACTCTGGAGCAGAGCATGGTTGTTTCTAAACAGCATTCTCTTAAACTCTTAATCTTTGGGTTTCAATGCTTCCCAAAAGAATCTCAAATCAGCCTGGTTGGAGCTTAAGTGCACATAGATCAAAGATTGCATACAACCATTGTTGAACAATGAATCTGAACTAGCCACTTGACTAAAGGTACATCATATTTTGTTAACCTTTCAAAGAAATGTTAATTAATTGTCTAAAAATCCAGAACATGTGTAAAAGACTGCAGTAGCATAAAGAATTAGTCCCTCCTTTGATTCATCCGAAGAAGTAATAATTGATTATCTAAAAACCCTGAAGATGTGTAAAAAACCATAGCATGAAGAATTATTCCACACCTTTGATTCATCAAACTTGTACACAAATCCAAAAACTCATTGTTGTATCAACACCCATCATAAACTAATTGATGCCATTCCTCCAAAAGCCATTTTGGTTCTTGTCACTTGAACCCAAAGTTTGAAATAGGATTTGAAAACATTTCCATCACCAGCCAGCCCCAAAATGAGCTAGCTGTACACTTGGCATGGTACTTGGGGTTGGCATCCAAGTTTTAAATAGCTGGAAACTGAGCTCGAACTTGTAAATTTGCACAACATACAATTGACTTCAAAAGGGCAAATTTTTAAAATGGCAACTTTTGATTGGCTCATCATAATGATTGATCCATGTATTGGAATTTAAATAATGTTTCACTTTATAGCATTCCAATTTTGCATGTTTAGGTATGCCAATGAGGAAATAACGAACACGGTACATACTAGTAGAGTGGGCTAGTAGAGACACGCTATCCACACACTATAGGGTTTCTATAGGAAATGGTATATGGTGTAGGTAGAACATATAGAAACCCTATAGGGTGTGGGGTATATTACCCATACCGCATAGAGTGTTTATAGGAAATACCCACTCACGGGTATGAAATGTCCCACATATAGGAGGTGTGGGTAGAGACACTCTACTTTGTGAGCCAAACTGGAATGTACACCAAAATTTGAAACCATGGTTGAAAACCAAACCCACCTCTTATTCAGAGTCCTTTCAACTGGGCAGTTCCTATGCTGCCCATGTTGTACTTTTGGGATCGGTCAAGGAAGTGGTACATATTACTCAGATCACCACCTTCTGCACTTGTACAACACAGAAGGTTGTTATCTGGCAAGTTGTGGTACTTATAACAAACTCCAATCTCAGGCAATATGTTGTGTATGTACTAGTGGAATAGGAGTCCAGATTCAGCTCAGTTTTAAAAGTTTTTGAACAATTGAGCCAAAACCAAAGTTGGAAGTCTAAGAATTTGAAATGTGGAACCTTTGGGTTCATGGTGTCATATCAAATGGAAAAAAAAGCAACAAAAAAGAAGAAGGAACCAGACAGAGTTCTCTTCTAAATCTAGAACTGGGCAATACCCTATTATTAATAACCTATCAGTTGGTTATTGATTTGTCTGACAATTGGTTAAATTATAACCACCTGATATTGGATTTTCAAAAATCTACTACTCTACTCAGATGACCTGATTATTATCCAGGTAGGTTATAAATCTTCAAACATTAATAGAAAAAAAATTAAAACACAAAAATATGTATTTTATTATTAAAAAAATTAAACCTTATAATCAACTAATAACCAACAAGGTAATATAGATAGTTATCAACCAATTATTTGATAATATACCCTTATGCATAATCAAGAGTTATTGCCCAAAGATTTTTGATAACTTACCAGAGAATTATTTTTTAAAGCAATAACCAGCCAACACTGGGAAAAACTATGCAGGGTAACTACAAACTGACCCTTCTAATGCCCAACCCTTCTGATGCACCAACAGACAGTAGCACTGGAAGAAGTGAACATACCCATCCATCCAGAAGATGATCGTCGAGCAAAGCATGGGGTGAATACGACAAGTAGTGCATGTGAAGAGTTTGCATAAGGATTGAACCCACTTGGGTAGGTCACAAATAAAGAGCAGTTACATGAATGACAACAAGAACGTGATGAACGAAAATTCATAACAACAACAGTTTGGTGAAAGATTGGTGAAATGATGGAAAATGAGAATCCACTATGAAGAGCACCCTATTGGTGTTAGCTGTTGTTTGGATGCATATGGTGCTTGGATGCATATGGTGCACCTCCCATCCTGTTGTGGATTTAGAAAGTCGGTCTCAGAATGTCAGTCCGTATGAGTGACGTTATGAGTTGAAAAAACACATTCTTGTTATCCATAAATGAAGTACATCAAAAAAGTTAACCAAGAAATTGTTAAGAGTGTGAGGACAAAAGAGTTAGGTCAGAAAGACTAGGATGTAGGTGTTGATTCAAATCAAGGATCACACATGCATCCCATCTGAAGTCCAGAGTTTACCCAGTTTGGGAATAAAAGCCTGGTCCCCTTGAAAGTTAAGCAGTCAAAGTAGGGTTAGTTTCACTCAACTTTCACTCCTTGTCCAGAGTCTAGACTAGTGTTGGGTGGGTCTTGGAAAGAAGGATAGATACCCATTTGTTCTACATATGGGTATGGACCCACTTACCTAGTGAGTATCAAAAATTTAAAGAACTGGAAGTTCTAGGAATCTCTAAAGGTCAAAGGTTTAAAAGAACCTTGAAGGTGAAAGAATTAATGATGGAAAATTCCTGCATCTTTTCTAAGCTCGTATTAGGTTTGCTAAATTTTGGGTCTAGTCTTTTACATCATGTGCTTCAGGTGCATTTGGCAGCAGAGTTATTTGTTCTTGTGCTTTCACTTTAGGATAGTAAGTGATTGAAAGTTAAAGGTTACTTGTAGCATGGAAATGAGGCGGCACAATGCACCACAAAATATGTACAAAAATTATTTGCATCTCCTTTTTTGTTGTGTACTTCCTTTGTTGTTTGCTTAGCAAATAGGTGCAATGTAATTAGTGAGAGGTGCAATGCACATTTTGAGAGGTTGCACAATGCACAACTGATGTTGTTTGTAATGCAAATAGCCCAAACCAAAGACCCCAAACACCCTAGAACCCAAATGAGCCCAAACCTCAAACCCTAGACATTGTAAAACTTGCAAACTGCAAAACAATTGTAATTTGTAAGAAGCTATATTTTTGTGTCATTTTGTTGTCATCAATAACATCTATAGTTTATAGGAACTCTTTTTGTGGTATCATCTTGTTGTCATTGGTTGTCTGCATTAAAATTTGAAACACATTTTGTTGAAATGGACTTCAATGACATTGGATGCCTAATGCCAAATATGTTTGATAGTTTATCTTGGAATGTGCTTGAAAGTGTAGAAAGAAAGAATTGCATTGTCTCCATAAGGGCACCAACTTTGTCAAATACAAATGGTGAGAACTAATAGTTTTATGCTCCAAGGTGTAGTCACAAAAACACAACCCATTATCATTGTAATGAATTTTTTTAATTGTGTAAATGGAAACAATTCAGGATTTGAAGCCTTGACCAAAAAGTTTTAAAATAAACTGATGGAGTTTCAACTATAAGGCTAAAATGCTAGAACATGTTTTTTTGTGAATTTATTTTCACCTCTAAGATTTCTTAAAGGTCGATCCAAATTATGGATTTTGGATCTACAAAAGTTAATTAGAATGCAATGAAATTTTAACACAGAAATTATGATCCAAATTTTCCCATATGACATTTTATTTCTTGATTAGATTTTATGATGTCATGAAACTCCATGATTTTGGTAGGGGAATAGGGTTTACATTCCTTTTTTGACTCACATTCAATTGGTACCCATTTCTTTAATTTTCAAGTTAAGTCTCTCAAAGGTTTTACATGTGTTAGCTATAGACTATGTGGGAAGTATTTGGACATTTGCAAGTTTTGGTATTTCTACCTTAAGCATTGTAGGTTATAATGTTATATGACTTGCAAATTTTGGTGGGAAGTATTTGGTGTTTAAGGTAGCAACCAATCATTTCATGAGTTTTTTTTGTTTTGTACACATTGCATTGTGTTGGTTTTTTTGTGTCCAAATTGGAAGCTACAAATAAAAATCCATGTGGTGTATTTGTGTCTTTTTTCTTAATTTTAAACAAAAATCCTAATTTTTTAATATGTAGGCTTGTAAGTAAAATTGTCACGTTCCAAGATAGTTTGTTGTGTCAAGAAGCCATTGTATCATGTTACAATTGTTAAACCTTGTGTTACTAGTCAAATGCCTCCACTATTGACATGGAATGTTGTTCAAACTAATGTTGATCATTTTTTTCTTTTTGCCTTTGCACATGTGTACTTAACCAATCCCATAGACATTGGTTGTTGAACAATGCATTAAACACAATAATCACTATGGTTTTAATTTTTCAAGGAAACATAATCAATTGTGTTATGCTAAATAACATAATGGATGATGACATGGGTGCATATGACATTGAACTATTTGTGTTTTCTACAAATATAAAAAAAACAATTGATCTTTATATTGGATTTTTTTTTTCCTTACAAAAGTTGAATCCAAAAATGTTCATAATATGTTGTGTTTGATATTAGACCCTTGATGCAAAAGATTGTGTTTCATCTATTCTTTCATGGGCCAAAAAAAGGCATTTTGGTTGTAAATAAATATGATCATAGAAGATTGTGCCCAATGTTGCTAAAATGTTACGAACAACTCTTTCATCATGTTTCAAATGTTTTCACATGATTCCCAATTTGCTTAGGTGAAAACAAATGCTAACACTTGCTTGGACAAATGGAAACAAATGTTGACAATTGCTTAGATATATTCAAGATAGAATCATTCACTAATGAAACTATGAAGGAGTGCATGAATCAAAAGTTATTTTTGTTTAGATGGTTTCATGTTGACAACAAGTACATCATAGTTGATGTCAACATGAACATTTACGATTTCACTTGATGGTCTCATTCGGGGCCTTTAATAATTGTTTTGAACTTTGACTACCATTTTGTTTTAAACAAGTGCTTCAAATGTCTTTTTTGGGGGCAAATTACATGTCATTTTCACAATGAGTGTTGTTTGTTTCTTATTGACAAATAGCATAATTGGAAGATGTGTTCTTTTGTCTTTGTGATATGTTGTAAGAATATAAATGCCTATAAGGTCCCTATCTATGAGTAAGCTAATATTTAAGCCCACTAATCTTTTTTGTGCAAATCTTTTTTTTGGGGGAGTTTTATTCACCCATTGTTCACACTTCTCACACTTAGATGATAAACAATTTGTAGATTAGTTCTTGTTCATCTTTTTCTATTTTATTTGTTAGGATAAACATTATCTTTTATTTCACATTAAAAGCACTTTGATACTCTACAAAAATGTAAAATTGTTGTAATGATTATTGATGTGTAATTAGGACAAGTAATGGTGTTGGACATGGGGTAATTGATGATTGATTTATTTTATTTGTGCATTAACTATTAGTGATGGAACCTACTAATATGTTGATGGACATGCATGTTGAATACAAGGATGCATTCCAAGAGGAACATGGATTGGTATTGGACTTCATGGCAAGATTTGTTGAGACAAGTACCATTTGAGAATTTTTCTTTATTATCTAAAAAAATTTCATTATCCTTACATACATTGTCCATAGCAAGAGCTAGCTTTATATAGTTTCTTGACTTTCAAATTATGTGAGGAATGATTCTCCATTTAGATTTGTATGTTGATTTTTCTAAACATGGAATGATCCTTATCAATCTTACCCAAAACCAAATCATGTGATGTATTATTTATCACTATCAAATAATAGGCCTTGAAATTTTAGCCTTACGCACTAGAAATTGAAAATAGTTCATAACTTACCACAAATCCAATGGCATAGCTACCACGAAGAAACATGTTGAAATGGAACATAATGCCTTGCTAAAAATGTATGTGGAAGAAATTAGCAATTGGTCTAGACCTACATTTGAACATCATCTAGCAACTAAACGCCCATGCATTACCTTGAGTGTAATTTCTAGATTTTTTTCATCCACAAACTAGTTAAAAAAAGACAATGATACATAGGTTGGATTCTTGGAAGATGTAATGTTGTATGTCACTAAAAGGTTTTTGCCCATGAAGATGGTTGAATTTGTTTGGTTATATCATATGCCTTACAAGTTATGCCCAATGGAGGTCTTCCTATCAAAAAAAGTTTTTGTGGAAGAGGTTATGTTAACGGTGGTGGAAAAAACTTTGGTACATATGTGTAACTTGCATTAGTCAATTGCATGTTTGCCATATGCACTTTTGATTTGTGGGTGTCTACAAGAGCACATGATGTGTTTGTTGTGGTTGTCAACTTCTTCTTTAGCAATTGGGAGCTTAAACATGTGACAATTGGTTTATTTGAAGCCACAACCACTAGCAATGCAACTATAGTTCCTAAACTATGAGAATTTATTGACAAGTTTTCCCTTGCCGATAAGATTCTTACATATGTGAAGGATGAGGGGGCTAATTTCCAATCATGTGCAACAACTCTTATTTATGTGGTGTTGTGTAGGACTTTGGGCATGTTGGAACCATTTCATGAGTCTTCTTTTAGGCATGCCTTATCCAAAATCTGTTAATATGCAACAATAAATGAAAAAATGATTCAAGGACTAATTAGTGCATCTATAAAGGGTGTACAAACTAATTCCCAAAAGTGTATTACATGGTTGAAAAAATCCAACAAAGGTAGGCAAGCTTGGGAATAAGCATGCATAGATTCTAGATTAAGGCCCAAAAAATTAAACATGCCCATGAAAACTATGTATGTGATTTCCTTCTTGCCATTTTTTCATATATATTTTAGTTTTTTAGTTTTTTTTCTAATTTTTTTGTATCTTGGACTTGTGGCAAGGAAGTTATGTGTCTTTTTTTGGTGTTTGCAAGTTTGCAAGCCAAGTCTTATTCTTCTAAGATGCACTGATGTTATGGGGTGTTATTGCCCTATGTTATAGTCAACAAATAATGGTTTCACAAAGTTAAATACCTTCTCCAAATACTTGGGCAATTTGTGAAGTTGTCATGAAGGTTTTTGAATCCTATTAGGATTAGTTGTGTTTTGAACTAGAGTCAGGGGCATTAACTTCTTGGAAATGCCTTACATTACATCATTTCTACCTATTGTGACATCCTTCACAAAGACCTTGCATTTGTGATTGTTCCTAATAACTTGGTGAACACAAAAGTTTTTTTTTTAACAATAATTAAAAGTGCTTGTTCATTGTATCAAACAATAGGTGTTGGATGTGCTGGACCCTTTCCTTTCTTTTTTTACGTGTGTTGAAAAAAAGAAAGGTCACAATATATTGATTGGCAATAATGTTAGATCCCATATTTAAGTCCATGCATATTATGAACACTTATGCAAGTTATGAAAATGCAACACTTTTGATTGCTATATATGATGAACCTATGTTGTTACCTTTGCTAATGAAGGTCTACAAGTCATCATTACCATTTGTTGACGAACCTCAAACATTTGAATCCCTAGATGGCCCGTGATAGTTGTAGAGATTTGTTTCACATCATTAACACAACTACAAACACATGGATAAAGATTGTTGGAAGAGAACTTTATGACTATCGTGAATATCATGTTGACGCAAATATTTGCAATTGTGTTTTGATTTGGTGGTAGATCAAAGAACAAAAGTTTCCAACAATTGTTAGCTTGGCACAACAAATATTAGGCATCCTATCCAACCAAATTGAAATTGAATGGATTTTCTTGATTGCCAACATTCTCATAACACTTTGTAAGTGTTGCTTTTAGCTAGAAAATTTCGACAAGTTGATCTTTGTTAACAAGAATTGACCTTTTGACCCACACGTTAGGTGTTGGGTGCCCCAAACTTTTGAAATCTTCCATCCGCATGGGAGGTACAACCAATTCTAACATAAGAATTGGATGTTGAATTTGAACATGAAGTGGAACCTAAATTTTTTTTGCCTGAATAGTTTTTGGCATTGGTGTGATCATGTGATTGGTAGTAATATCATGTGATTTTTGTGATGATTCTAATGGATAGTCATCATGGGTCTGTTGTATCCATTTTTTTCCACTATGCAAGGTTAAACTTCTCATTGACCAACATGTTTAGCTATCACAAGTAATACCAATTGTAATGTTCATTAATCAAAAGATGGATTAAAAAATGATGACAAATCCTAAGTTCTAGAGTTATCCAAGTCTTGCTAATATAAATAGCATGATATTTTGGTTTTAAAAAAACTCAAGAAGTGGGGCATTGTGAGAATTTGATCCACTTACCTCTTTAGAAATTAATGGAGCAAAACTGAAATATTTATTGCATTTGTGTTTTAAAGATATGTTGATAGACTTTTGCTTTGCTCTTTTGCTCTTCTCTCATCTTGCATTTCTAGATGTTGGCAGTTGGTAGAGTGTAGATATTTTGGTAGTTTGAAACTAGTATCAAGGTTCTATTTAAAAAAAAAACTCCAAAATTCTATTATAAAACATAGAAGAACTAGGGCTCAATTTACAAAAAAAACCCCAAATATTCAGAGATATAACCCCACATTGATATTTGTCAAAGAACCCTAAAAAATCTTAAAATATAGGTGATATATGTAAAAAAGTTTTGCCAAATAACCATGAAATATACCCAGTTGTAATAATTTCCAAACCCCTGGGCCCACATTATATCCATCCTATTGAAGTTTCTTAAAACCCAGATCCAGGTGGTTCTTAAAAATTGAAAATAATAGAACCTGAGCAATTCTAAGAATTTCTTTTTTCTGAAAACCAGACCCCACTACTGTATTATTAAAAAAAACAAATACCTGCCTCACACTGGTCTAGACCCACTTCCCATTCTCACGTATGACGTTGGGTTCACTACAACCTCACTTCAACCTTTCATTCCGACAACGGATTTGTTAATTGGTGTCATCAATTGAAGAAAAACCCCAGTAATTATTGGCCTATGTCTTAAGTTTCTTTGTTTACTCCTCTCTATTTGTTTTTTGCCCCTTTTGTGTTTTGTGTGCAATGAACTTCACACAAAGTTTACATCAAATGGATGAACTCCCAGGATATAAATCTTAAAATCCTTTAATAGGACCACACCCACGCAAACATCACTCAATCACATAATCTGGTTTGACTAGCTATTATGGCCTTTTTCAAGGGTAACTATTATATTATTCTAGCCACTTATTATGTTGCCTTCTCTGTGGACAGTTGGGGAGTAGCTAACAGAAGAAAGAAGATTCAGTGGACATCCATCAGTTCTGTGGCACCTTGACCAATACTCTGCAGGTCAGCTTTCCCCTGTTCAAGCTTCTACTTTTACCTTTGGCATCAATTATCACCCACATCTTACAACCGACAAACAAACAATTCATTTCACTCTCCATCGTGACCTCCATCATGACCTAATTCCTCAAAAGCTTTAGCAAACCTCCAAA
>Ga0209208_10006686_pt1 | contig 15865 bp, 16 predicted proteins | sample S1TSphfallax_3_FD_187694 | JGI IMG/M metagenome (GOLD analysis project Ga0209208, IMG submission 187694) | Host-associated microbial communities from peat moss isolated from Minnesota, USA - S1T2_Fd - Sphagnum fallax MG (SPAdes) (version 2) | ecosystem: Host-associated > Plants > Peat moss >...
TTTTGGGGTTGTAGATTCTGGGTGGTGCTGGAACATCTTTTCTGTCTGTTGCTGCTGTTGTGAGATTTTGCTTCTGGAGCCGATTTTTGGCATAACGATTTGATTTCCTTTGTATATGTATGGATGCTGCTGGAGGGAATGTTCTAGAGGAAAAAATGCTAGAGGAAATTACTCCATTTCAGGAATTGGGTCTTGTAGAGTTTCATTTTGTGCATGTGTTTATGATATGTTGTTATGGTCTGTGGATGATTCTGCCAATGTGAGTTCTGTAGCTTTCTCTTTTTTTGTGTTGGAGATTTCTCAGGAGTTGACTGTTAGTAGTGAGAATCCGTTGACAGAGGCAGCAGGGCACATGGATGAGTAGGTTTTTGGAAATGGGAAAACAAAAAGAAAAAAGAAGAAGAAAAAGAAGTGTGTGTATGTGTGTGCTCCTTGATCGATTTCCTATTAGCCTTTTTCCATGGGAAGCAATTTATTGTGCTTTGATCATTGCTAGTGAGAAATTGCAAAAGAAGTAGCATGACTTTAGCATGAGTTCAAGTCGGTGTTGCAACATCTTCTGCTCTTTTAGGCCATAGGTGGGTACTTGTCAGAAGTTGGGGGAGATGGCATGACATGTTGATGACATGCTGTTATATGGGATGACCTGAAGCATTGGAAAGCCAATCCAGAGATGTAGATAGAGCAACTGAACTTCTGAGTGAGGGAACCAAAGTCTGACCGGGTGGTCTGGAAAGGCCCGACAATGAAGAAATGCAGAACTTTTTTGGTGTCACATGGCAGAATGAATTTTGTGGGCTGTTGGGAATTGGCTTCTGGAGGCCTGTTGTTGTTGTTGGAGGGATTTGATGTATTTGGCTGTTGCTTTGAAAGAATTGAAAGAGGATCATTTATGTAATATGTTGCAATCATAATTGCAAGCGGAGAAGAGAACAACAGATAAGATATTAGATACAGTGGTTTGTTTCTTTGAGTGATTGGGTGTTGTTGAAATTAGGCTTTCTGGAAGGAGCCAGACGGTAGTGACAATCATCATCCTTAGATGAATATGAGGAGTCTTGCATGTCCTTTCAAGGTTGTCTTGATTTTGTGTACGGAGTTGTTGGGACTTTAGAAAGAACAACATGAACTACTAACTATGAGTGTCATTGGAAGAAGTACCTATTGAAGTGGAGATTGTGAGTTTGAAGGTCTCATTCAAAACATCAGGGGGTGCCAAAAATCTTTGCTCTGTGGTTATCATGTGCACATGAACTTGTTTTAACAAGGAAAAAACTATTATTGTTTCTGTTTGTACATGGAACAGACAGTGCTCATTTTGATTGATGGGTGTGTGTGTGTGTGTATGTATGTGTTTGCAGAGGTTGGTCAAGTGCGGTGTACCTCCAGAATATTTGGAGAGAGGCCAGGCAGGGGTTGTGGTGTATGTGAAGGAGCATAGGGCACAACTGCAAGCAGTTATTGCTGCATTGTTACCGGGAGTTGATGAGGTACCACCTGGCACGGCAGAAGGAGCAGATGAGACTACTCAAAGATCTGGCTTACAAAAGGAATTCCAAAGTCAGTGTCGGGATGCACTCAAGTGGGTGCAATGGGCAATGTTTGAGGGGGAGCCCCAGGCAGTGCTAGCGGATGCACGTCAACAGAATGGTGGTACGAGAGGAGTGTGTGGGGCAGTCTGGGGGAGCAATGACATTGCATATCGGTGTCGCACATGCGAGCATGATCCCACTTGTGCCATTTGTGTTCCTTGCTTCCAACATGGCAATCATGCAACACATGACTATTCGATGATTCGTACAGGTGGAGGTTGCTGTGACTGTGGAGATATCACTGCATGGAAGCAGTCTGGGTTCTGCTCCCGACACTGTGGTCCTGGACAGGTGGCATCTCTGACTCCCTCTGTTGTAGCAATAGCCACACCAGTGCTGCAAGCCCTCCTCTCTTGCTGGGAATCTCGACTGGTAGCTGCAGATCTTGTAGCAGATGGCAAGCCCAAGAAGTGGAGTCTGCAGACAAAGGAGGAGAAGGTGGCAACAAAGCTTTCAGTGGCTTGCATTGACATGCTCCTTGAGTTTTGCAACTGCAGTGAAAGTATGCTGGCCTTCACTGCTGATGTGGTGGGAAAGAAGAGCGCTAGCATTCTAGATATATTAATGAGAACAGAGTACTTCTTGCCAAAGGCAGTTGTTACATCCTTGCATGAACTTTTGTACAAACTCTTGGGGGATAGCAATTTCAAGCATACATTTGCCCAGATATTTATATCCCACTATCCAAAGTTTCTGCGTGATTCGGTGGCAGAAGAGACTACAGCAGCACCTGGGGGTGCACCCAATAGCAAGAACCGGGAACAAGCCATACTTGGCAGCTTCTCTGTACAGATTTTCACAGTTCCTACCCTCACACCTAAATTGGTGACAGAGTCACGGCTCTTGGATATGCTTCTTGAGACTTTGAAAGAGTTTTTCTGCTCCTGTGTTGGAGATGATGGCCGACTCATGGTATGTTTTTTCTTAAGATCCACATGAGTGAGTGTGTAGTCTGTGTAGTCTGTGCACATAAATTTTGTAGTGCCTGTGCATGCTGAATGTCTCATAAGGTCCGCTAGCTTTTGATTCCAACAAGGAATTTGTTGCTGAAAGTGCATTGGGGAGACCTCTTTGGCATGAAAGCTTGTAATGGGTAGGAACTTCAATCTACTGGTGACCCATTCAGATCACAGATGATTGTTTCATCTTTTTCTGTCTGGAGGTGAAGAGTGTGTGGATTTTGGGTTTGTATTTTCACTACAGGTGAGTAAGGCTCCGATTGCGAATCGACTTTACTTTCGAGTGCTAGAAGACATTCGATATGTGATGAGCCACTTGGAAGTGGCGCAGCATGTTGCACAGGATCGCCTTGATCTGGCAAGGGCTTGGCTTCACTTGCTTGCATTTGTGCAAGGTATGTATCCACAGCGGCGAATTACCAACATGCACGTGGAAGAAGAGAGTGAAGAGTGGGGTTCAGCTTATCTCCTGGAGGTGCAGATGGCCCCCATCCATCCTCTCTTTGTTGCAGGCGCAGCTGCATCAGGCAATGCTGAGGTGAGCATTGATAAGATACCTGAACATAAGTCTCAGAATGACTTAGGCACAGCTGGTTGTGAAAAATCAAACTGTGACCTTGATGCTAGCAAGCCTGCTAAAGTGGGGTGCAGTGATGGTGAAGCAGCAGCAGCTGTTGCTTGTAGCAGCAGCAGTGGCAGGACTGAGTCAGATGTGGAGATGTATGATGCGACTTCTCTGGTGGGTGTAAGTTGTTGTCCCAGTGAGGTCAATGTGAAGGTGGGAGACGGGAGAAAGGCCACAGAAGGGTCCACAACAGGAATGACAATGTCAGGACCATTGACGTGGCTTATTTCTGAATGTACACAAGTCCTGGCCACCTGGCTGGCTTTGGATTCCTCAAGGGAGATAGCCAAATCAGGTCAGGTGGGCATTGATATTGGTCAAGGTTCAGGGTTGCGAAGGGGGGTGCAATGGCGGGGCAGAGGATGGGACAGAGGAATGAATCAAAATATTGTGGAGCCACCACCTGCTGCTCCTGCTGCTGCAGGTGAAGGAGAGGGGGGGGTTACTCAAGGAAGAGGGAGGACAATAAGAGAATGGTTGCGTCGTGGCAGGCACTTCGCAGTCCTCGAGCCTCGAGTTCTGTCTGAAGTTGTCCAAGAACGATCTGTTCCTGTAACAACTGCTAGTACAAACCAGGCTGCAGATATGGATGTTGATGTCTTACATCCAGGGGTTGGCAAAGGGGTTTTGGCAGGGGAAAAAGTGCGACCAGAATGGTGGATGGGTGTTGATGTGGATGTTTCTGGGGCTGGATTTGGGCAGCTGTTTGAGGATGATGAATGGCCTGTAATTGATTTTGATGTGAGTAGACAGGAAGTATCTTACCATATTCCATTGCACCGAATGCTCGGACTGCTGCTGCACAAAGTTCTCGAACGTTATTCTGCCCAATCAGCTGGGCTTCTTGTCAGGGGGGAAGGATTATCTGCAGCTGACAGTGGCTTATTACAAGGAAGTAGGAGGCTGTTGGCAGAGCTTTTTCCAGCACGGTTTCAAGTGCCTGGGTTTGCTGCAGCCTTGATGGAGCATCCGTTGCGTCTGCAAGTGTTGTGTGCCCAGGTGCAGGCTGGTATGTGGCGTCGCAATGGCCACTCTACCAGTGGCCTCTGTGACCTCTACCATACTGTGCATTGGTGGGTACTCTGGATGCCTTGTATTCTTGTGAAAGCAATCTTTAACAAATCCCCCAGGTCAGGAAAGAGGAAAAGATATAGTAGGTTTCCCCCCTATCCTATCTACAACTGGAACCCTAATCTGCCCTACAGCTGGGAGGACAGTTTGAGGTGCAGTATAGCATTTTGGGACTGATGGGTCTGGAGATTATTGCCCTGACAGGTAATTGTGTATATTGATAGCATTAGATGATCTTCTGACAACCATCACCATAGCTTTGCCCTAAAGATGAGCATGGAGCTAGAGTGGTTGCAATAATAGTCATGCATGACTTAGGCACTTCTTGTTGATGGCAGGTGTGAAGATAGTCTGGAGCTGGATTTGTTTTTGCTGCAGTGCTGCTCAGTGATGGCACCTCCAGAAGAATTTGTTGAGCGAATCCAAACTCGTTTTGGACTGACAGCCTACTTTGATCTCACCCTTTCGAGTCCTAATGAGTAAGAATACATGACCAAAACTGCATGTATTTTTCATTGCTATATGTTGCATCCTAATGGGTTTCTATGCATTGAGGAGAAGTCTGGTTGTTTGCTGCAAGAAACAATTTGGGGCAGTGCTGCTTTGGCAGGAGGAGATTTAAATCTTAAGAGTGAGCTTGCAATACATTTTGGGGATTCATTACAGTTTTTGATTATGGTTAATTCTGTGGGGGGGGTGTGCAGATACGAGCCCATATTAGCAGAGGAATTTCTAGCTCTGCTCATACGGTTAGTGTCTGAACGGGGATTTTGTGGATTGACAACGGTAGAGGCTTTGCGACGGGAGTTGGTACAGAGGTTGGCTGTTGGGGATGCCACCCACAGCTCATTGCTGAAGGCTCTTCCTCCACGCCTGCAGGACAACAAACATGTGCAAGAGTGTTTGGATGCTGTAGCAGCATTCCGTAGTCCTTCTGGCATGCAACAGGTTGTTTTGTCACATGTTTTTTGCTCATCACATATGATGAGCTTGTGTGGAATCAATGTATGCTGGTCAGAAAAGAACACAAGTTTCCTGCAGAAAAGTATTGTATATTTGTTGCTGAGGGATGGATTGTTACTATTTTAGAATCTGTGGCAGTTTGCTTGTTCCTTGGCTCTTGGTGGACTGTTGTAGATCTGACTGCACCTGTTGGGTGATGTTGTGAACAGGGTAAGTATGTGTTGCGAGAAGAGTGCTGGCAAGAGCTGGATCTTTATCATCCACGATGGAGCCCACGAGAGCTGCAGTCTGCAGAGGAGCGTTACTTGCAAGCATGCAATGCTCCTGCTGTGTTTGTACAATTGCCTCGTTGGAAACAGCCATTTGTGCAGCTACAGGCCATGGGACAGTTTGTGATCTCTGGAAGAGTCCATGACATTCTGCGTTCTGTGTTCTTTCATGCCACCTATGCTGAGAACTTGTCAAACTCACGGGCATCTGAAGGAATGCTCTTCACAGCACTCCATTTGCTGGCTTTAGCTTTGGATGTGTGTGCAGCAGCTGCTCAAAACAAGGTGGGCCCTAGCTGTCCTGTTGTTGAGTCCACTGAATCTGGAGCTTCCTCTAGTGGGCTTACCTCATCCAATCTCAGGTCTTCATCACCTCTCCTCAAAAGTGGGAATTTTATTGGTGTGCAGGAAAGGCCACCACTTCTTGTGCATGCTGTCGAGAGGGTGTTTGTGCGGTGGGCAGATGATACTATGATGCTTGAGCGGCAGAGTCTGCTGTCTCTGCTGGTTTTACTTCTGCGCAAGTTCAGTACAGGGAATGCATCACGGCTGACCGTGGGTGAAGCTGGACGTTATAATGTTGCAGACTTGATCAGAAGTTTGCTGGTACGGTTTACTCAATTGAGTAGAGAATGCATGTATGAGATTGAGTCACTTGCTCCGGACATTATTCACAGGCTTTCAGGTAGTGGAACTTCCAGGGCTAGTGCATCTGGCAACATTGAGACCAAGGATGAGGCTTCAGTCATTGATATGGAGAAACGACGAGTGATTGCTCGGGAACGTCAAGCTGCTGTTATGGTGGGTCACCACTTCACATAGATAAAACAGCAGGCAGAATTGTTGCACAACCTCTTCCCATTGCTGCAGCATGTTCATGTGGGTGATCTGTAGTGTGGAATGTAAATGAGCTGAATCTCTCTTGATAATTGGTTTGTAGGCAAAAATGAAAGCTGCACAAGAAAAGTTTATTGCCAATTATCAGCCTACAGAAGAGAGCAGTGGTCAAGGGAAAGGAGATGAGGCTGAAGCAAAACGACCCAAAGATTCTGGAATAGTCAATGATGTGATGTCTGAAGATTCTCATGCAACTGCGTGTTCACTGTGTCGCGATTCGACATCTGCAAGCCCGATATGTTTTTTGATCCTTGTGCAGGTATTTATTTTTGCCGTCTTAAATGAGGATCAAGCTGGAACATGAGAAGGCACTCCAGTAAAGTTGATTCCAATGGTGTCCAACATGTGTTGGGTCTTCCTTTTTAAAGCAACTGTTGCATCCATTTTCATGATATTCGGGCAGAAGTACTGTGAACCTGTTGTTTAGGTAATAAGTTCTGTGCAGCAATGTGCCTCTCTGCAACATTCCCTGTCTTCTTCAGTCATGTTTATACCATTCTGTGAACTTATGGGTCAGGTGAGCACAACTGCTATGATACTTGATTATGTGCTAAATTGGTTGCTGATCTCTGTCTGTTACCTTACAGAAATCAAAGCTGCTTGACATTGCTGAGAAAGCCACCCCATCATGGCAGCGAAGCTCAGTGCCAGCTTTTATGGAAAGGGAGGATGAAGCACCAGGGACTAGTACTGCAGCTGGGACAGGGGCAGAAGGGCCAAGTAGGGACATGCACACCACAGCTGAGCTGTTGCACTGGATCCAGGATGCTTTAGGAAATGCTCAAACTCGGGCACGCCTGCTGGAAGGTGAGGACCTTCTTGAGCTCATCCGCAACGGGCTTCCGCCAGGCATTCGGAACACAGTCGGATTGGTTCCAGAAGCTGCTACTGCAGATGTAGGAGCAGTAGGGCATCCTGCAGACACTGAATCGGAGGAGGTTGAGTCCAGCAGTGAAATCACGGAAGCAGAGAACAGTAGTGAGACCAGAACTGCTGAAGGTCCATGTTCTGTCTCTGCCTAGGCAGCCTATTTCATGGATTATGCTGGTGTTTGGTATCTATGGCAGGAAGGTGGCAACAGTTATGAATTAGGTACTTGTGTTCAGGGTCCAATAGTGTACTGGTCTGACGTTTTGCTGCCTGTTCCAGTTGGCTCAATTGTAAACTGGTGGGAGGACAACCATGGTGAGTGGGAGCAAGAAGAGAGCAGTACAAGCAGAGGTTCTGCAGTTGCAAGTGTGTTGGCTGAGTATGTGACAGCTGTGTCTCGTATTCCTTTGGAAGTGCAGCGACAAGTAGGGGGTGAGTCTAATCGGCAGGAAGATACTGAACCAGGAAGAGGAGAGGCACGTACAGCACGTATCCGGAGGATCCCTGCACGCACTTCCCAATCTATCACAGAGTCTACCATGTTGCATATGAATGGAATGAGCGACAGTGTTGGTGTCTATCTGTCAGCTTGTGGGCATGCTGTTCATCAGGAGTGCCTTGACCGTTACTTTTCATCACTTCTCCAGAGGTATTTTGGGTGGGTTGGATTTGCTTCTGGTTGATGGAAAGATGAACAGGAATTTATATTTATGTTTGGAAACTTCACATGACTTTTGCAGTTTTTCCAGGCATCATAATATACATAATAGGCACTAGGATCTCTTAAGCAAGTTTTGATATTCCCTGTTATCTCTTGTTCACTTCTACATTGGCTTGTGTATTGCTGTACCCATTGGGTTGTATTCAGGTACTACAGCAGGGCCCTGTTTGAAGGCGTGCAAATTGTGGACCCAGACATGGTATGAATACATGGTGCTGTTGGAGTTATTGAGTTGATCTGTTTGAGATGGGTTTGGTCAACATTGAGATGTCTTTCTTGTGACTGCATTCTTGTAGCGTCTCGTCACAAGTTGCGCTTTTCAGCTGTACCTTGCAGCCTCCTGGATGTTAAAGGTGTTCAGAATTTTTTGGCAGGGGGAATTTCTATGCCCAGTTTGTCGGCGGCTTGCAAATTCCATTCTGCCAGTTTTGCCTGGCCATACAGGATTGAATATCCTATTCAAACCTCCAAGCATCCCCCAACTATCTGGAGCAAGCACAACTGGTGATGCGGGGTGTTTGCAGCTGGAGCATGGTTTGCGTCTTCTGATTAAGGCAGAGGAATTGGTGTCGAAGCCTGGGTTCCGCAAGGTGGTTGATCCACAGCTGCCTGACTCTGTGAAGGGAGTTCTTGAAGCTCTGGCGATGCGATTGTGTGGTCTGTTCTATCCAAAGCAGGACCACTTCAGTAGCTTTTTCCATGGTCGTGTGCCCCAGGGGTTACTTCTGTGGGATGTTTTCCGCTATTCACTCATGTCTGCAGAGTTGGCTGCTCGTAGTCACAAGGTTGGTCTGGGGATAGCCAGTGGCCTTGTGGCTTTGGGTGAGGTGGGTGATGCCACCAGGGGATCTGTCTTGCCTCTGCTGCTACATGTGGCCAAAGCCACTCAAAGTCAAAGCAGGCAGGCAGTCCTCCTTCGGGCAAGGGGCATGCAGTTGCTAGTGGACTCCATTGTTCATGGCATATCCACAGACATGTGTGCTGAGAAACCCTTGCATGGTGAGTTGTCCTTAATGTAAGGTTGCTCTAGTGTGTGGAAACTATGGCTGTCATGTGATATTAACTCTTTTGCCATCTGTTTGTCAGTTCCTTGATTGGTTCTGTTCATATGATTTTGCTCTATAGGTTTGCAGTTCTCTTGCCACCTAATTTGCAAATCTCAGGATGGAGCTTTTGATTTGGGTGGTAACATTTTCCATGAGTGCAGGAGATGTAGTACGTAATGCTGATATCTAATGGCATGAGATTTTCTTGTGGTCAAATTGTGCTGGTGGTGCAGGCAATTTCTCTTCACTCTTGCAATATTTAGAAAAGAGTCAGGATTCGGCAGATGTGCAGTTTTGGAAACGATTGGCAGATCCAGTGCTGATTCATGACCCCTTTTGTTCATTTATTTGGCTCCTTTTTTGCCTGCCCTTGCCTTTCCCTGCCAATGGTGCTCCATTCACAGCACTTGTACATCTCTTCTATCTGGTGTGTGTGACCCAGGTATTTATCCCATCCCAAGAATCATTCCTTTTTATCTTGCTATCGAAGCTGTGTATGCTGCAGCACTTCAATTTTTTTCTGATTTTCCTCTGTTGGGTCCTTGCATCAAGTGGTTGACCTTGCTGTTCAGAAACCATGCACTGCTGGCTGTTGTTCCATCCCTAAACCCTAAACTGCAAACCCTTGAGGCTTTCTCCATCAGCAAATGACTGTGATTTGGGTGGAGGTCTTTCAGATTATTGCACAGGCTGGCACATCGTTGATTTCAGATGCTGAATTGGCACCATCTTCACGCTCATTTATGACAGCTGTTAATGCAGCTGTAGCTGGAACTGTGGTGGCACAATACTCCTTGGATGAGAATGCAGCTGCCATCCCTGTCGGACCCCCATTGGTTGTCATTCGTCGACTCACACTGGTTTTCCTCCGAAGGTGTAGTCTGTTACAGAATCTGATGTCTGGATCAACACAAGTTCTTCCAGTTGCCCGGGCCCACTCATGGGAGATTCCTGAGGGACATGTGAATTTGCTAGGAGCTAGCTCTTCAGCTTCGGATGTGCGTGATTCAGAGAGCCAGATATTGCTGGAGATGGAGGAGTTGGAACAGCTGGAGCGTGCGTTTTCTATTCCTCCCTTACCAGATCTGCTTGAGCAGCACAGTGTGCATGACCTTGTGCTAAGCTGGTGCCAGCATGTAAAGACTGATGCAGGGATGCACCTCCCTCGTCAAAGTCCCCATCTGACCACTGCAGCACCTTTCCAAATGATGCAGCTTCCGAATCTGTTTCAGGATCTCCTGCAACGGTGCATTCTATAACCTCTCAACTGATTTGAGAGTTAGCTTGCCAACTTTTGTTGTATGTCTTGCTAGATTGGAAGTGTGCAGAAAGGACATCTATATCTTGTGTGTTCGAAGTTGTGATGATTTTGTGCAAGCAGGACTCATTGTCAAATGTTTAGTCAGTGCAGGTGACCTTTATTCTGAGATGTGGAATTTAACAGATGTTGAATGACTATTTGGTGCAGTTATGTGAAAGAGCGGTGCCCACGTTGTAACACTGTACCAGAGCGGCCAGCATTGTGCCTCTTGTGTGGGTCTCTTTGTTGTGCAGTTAGTCAACGTCTTTGTTGCAGGTAGCTTCACCATTTCCTCTTAAGTTGCATGTCAGACTCTAGATATCTTTGAAAAGATATAGCCAGAGAGGGTGTTTGGGTTGTCGGGCCACCAGGGCAGTAAGGAACCACATCAACAAAAGGGTAAAAGTACAGTTTTGTGTCAAGTGATCAGGTAGCAGAGTCATAATTAGTCTTTGCATGGGTTGTATATTTGACATGCACTCTACCCCGACTGTCTTCTTGGCCATGGTACATTAGCTGGCTCATGATCTTTTTGCCATGTCTTTTCCCTTTAGTAAATTTGTCAAGACCTGACCCTCATTTGTTGGAGCTGTGATTTCTCCATGCTTTTGTTTTGCCAGTGTTCATATGTCAAACAAAAAGTTAAAATTCTGAAGGCTCTGTTCTTCATTTGGCACAGCATAAATGGACAAGGGGAGTGTTACAGGCATGCCATGACATGTGGGGCAGGCATCGGTATCTTCTTGATGTTGAAGGTATGTCATGCTGATCAAGTTGTGTCTATGTAATGCTTGAAGTTCTTTGCCAAAAAAAAACTGTGGACTATCAGATTATGTCAGTCAATGGGAAGTTACATTTATTGCTAGCAGCTCAAGATCTTGAACAAAAAAGACAGCTGGTTGTGCTTATTGAGCTGAATTGTGGAATGGAATATGTCTTGCTTGGAAGGTTGTACTTACATGGCTTTCCCTGTGGTTGGTAACGAGTGGATCTGATCCCAGTGTGGCCATAACAAAAATCAGCATGTTTGAGGGTTACTAGATTGGTCCAGATTGTGTTATCCTCAGAATCTTTTTTTTGTCACAGCGAACAACTATTCTTCTACAGCGATGTGAGAGGCAAGCCATGTGGCCTTCACCTTATCTGGATGCCTATGGAGAGGAGGTAATTGCTGCCTATACATCTACTGAGAAACCTCTTTCCATGAATCCTGAAGAGTATTGTATCTAGTTTTGAGCAGCTCATCTTCCTTACTGGTATTGTACCTGGTAGTTCTTTGTAGATAATGGCTGACAGTCAACATGAACTTGTTTTAAGCCTGAAGACCTGAAGGGTTTGAAGACGGGTCTTTGTCAGGAACTTGTACAGTTTTCTGCAAGCATAGTTTTAAGATGTGTCATCATCTGGCATGCAGGACATTGACTTGCGGAGAGGGAAGCCGCTGTTTTTATGTCAGGAGCGCTATGCTTCACTCACTGCCATGGTACTTGTCTCTGTTTCTTTTTCGGTGGTCTCATTGCTCAAACCTTTATGCTCTAGGATTGTTGCATTGTTTCATAAACTGTCGATGGGTTCTCAGAGATGAAACTGAAAGGTTGGGAGAATGTTCCAATTATGAATGAGTGCAAGCTGTAAAATTGAGTTATTCCTGGCTGCTTACCTTGTTGTGCATGTGCTGAAGAAGATAGGGATTTAACAAGTAATCTGACAACAAGGAAAACCAGCTCGTAATTTGATTCACCACGTTTCCCTTCTGTAGCTCTTCTGTCAGAGTTGAAGATGTTGGGTTGGTGGTGTAGGTTGCATCTCATGGGCTGGATTACAGCTCTCCTGTGTTGTCCCATACAACTCGAGATACGGTGTTTTAGAGTATCATGGAGATACAGTATTTCAGAGTTATCCTGGAGCTCACTGGAGGAGAATTCTTGTCTCCACTAGGATACATACAGAGGTACTAACCATACTGCAAGGCTGTTAATTTGTTTCAGAGTTTTGTTTCCTGTGGGGAGTTTTTGGGTTGATTACAGTTTCATTGGTATCTTTGCAGTTATCTTTTTGTGATTTGTTTCAGATGGGTTTTTTAACCATTGGGTCTGAGTGGGGGAGTGGGGCAATTTTGCACCCAGGATTGTGTGGAGATCCTTTCGGAGTTGGTCTAAAAGAGTCATTTTGATGTCATCATAAATTAAAGCCATATGGAACTAAGATGAAGATGACAATAATGCAGGTGGCTGGCTATAGAGCCAACAATGGATGGATGGTAACAAGAAAAGATGGTGCCTGGCATCAAGTAGTTGATTAGCAGCACAGTTCTCCAGAACAGCCTGATGATTTGAGTTTGGCAGCAATAGTGAATTCAGTGCTGCAAACACCAGACTCAGAGCAGGGCACTTTGTAAAAGAGTAGGCATTCAGTAGTAGAGAGAGGGATCTTGGTTGTTCATTTTGATTACAAAATTGGCATAAAAAGCAGTGGCAACATTTGTTCAATAATCAAGAGGGTGAGAAGCATTTCAGGCAGGTGCAGAGTAATGTGGATTTTTCAGTTTTGGGGTTGAGAAAGGCACAGACAACCACACAACTGCTAAGTTGCACTTTTATGTGGTGGTCACACCGGAAGTTGTTGATGCAGGCTAATTTTGTAACTAGTGAAGTTTCTACATTGTCAGCATTTTAGCTGCTATTAGATTTCAGTAGAGAAGATGGTCTGCTGTTTCTTTCTTCAATGGGCTTGAAAGTTGACAATGCAGCAATACCAGCATGCTGCATTTTGAGCAACGTCAATTATTTGCCATTCTAAAAGCATTGCAGGAATTCCAGATTAATTGATTTGGGGTCTTACACATTCAGCACAATATAGGTGCCTTACAATTGGTTATTTACCCATGTGTACTACACAGGTTCACAAGATGATTTTTTGCAACCATTTGCTGCTCAGACAGCATGGGTGTTGTGCCCTTCAAGAATCCCTACGAATTCAAGAAGCTTGGAGTGCACAGATTCTGCTCAAACAAGAACTCAGCTTGAAGATCACCAAACCATACACAAGAGGACACAACTCATATAGATTACTCCTGCAGATTCTTGAGGTTCAGAGTTTGCAAATTGAATACCAGGCTCAAGCTATGCTATGTCTGTTCTAAGGGCAACAGGTCTCACAAAAATCAGAAATCCTATTGTAGCACATGTAACAGTCATGACAAAATAGGTTCCGGAGAGATGTAAGTCTGCAAAGCTCTGCATTTTGCATCTCCATATCTGGAGGCAGCATGTCACTATTACATGCAACACAGCAGTCAAGGTGAGAGTACAAAGGGATGTGAAATCATGTGACAGCACATGAATAATGAAAGGCTTCGCACCAAAAATTCACATAGCTTTTGGACAACCTGTATAAAATCAAGAGGCACACCTCAGGCAGTTGAGGGTGTCTTCATCAACAATATATAAGGACCAGGACTCCTGCCAAAACAGTGGTCCTCAATGCAAGCCCTTCAAGCATTCTAGGCAAGAACTATCATTGATTCAACAAGGAATAGGCTGCAAACAGAGTTTACTCACATCTAATCAACTTCTAGTAGCCTAGAGTAAACAAGTACAAGAAGCTGGAGGGTTTCTGCCAAGATCCTTTTTCTCACAGCAAAGAGTTCAGCAGCCTACTGTTTTACTTGGCCATCATCATCTTCACAAACTCTTCATAATTAATCTGACCATCCCCATCAACATCCGCCTCGCGTATCATCTCATCGACCTCGTCATCTGTGAGCTTCTCCCCTAGATTTGTCATAACATGCCGAAGCTCTGCTGCTGAAATGAAGCCATTTTGATCCTTATCAAACACGCGAAAAGCTTCTTTCAATTCCTCTTCTGAATCAGTATCCTTCATTTTCCGTGCCATCAGGTTCAGGAATTCTCCAAAGTCAATGGTGCCATTTCCATCTGCATCTACTTCATTAATCATGTCCTGGAGCTCTGCTTCTGTAGGGTTTTGCCCCAAAGAGCGCATTACAGTGCCCAGTTCCTTTGTTGTGATACTTCCTGCACAAGTGAAAACAGAACTCCTGTAAGGCTTCCCCTCCCAAAAAAAACCTGCAGACAGTCTACATTGATTCTGCAAAAACCTTCATCAATAGCTGCAAACATGTTTGAAACACATAAACCCAGAAAATGAAGGCACCAACAGAAAGCAAGACCACAGCATCAAGACAAAACAAAAGTTAAGGAAAAAAAGAGATGGAAATGAAGATTGTTCTCTGTTACTCTTTCACTGAGGACATCAACACAAATCTTTCTCCATCATCCCTGGTGACCATATTGTGGAGGCGTATCTTTCTCAGAAGTTTAATGTCTTTGTGATCCACTTAAAATGTTGAACTACTGCCAAACTAAGGCCAAAACTTAATTGCATATCCTTTTTATAAAAAATAATTTTTTTTTGCTAGGAAAAAAGCTGACTGTCATTTAGCTTTGATGTGAAGATCAAAATTTGTTTACTGTGAGTAAAAGAGCATGAAGACAGATCCAAGTACAGTATTGAAATGTCACTGCTTGACATATACTTGATTCACTGTACTCTGAAGGCCATTGTTAGTGTAACAAAAAAACATCTTCTGGTGTCCAAGATTTTGCCCACTAAGAGTTGCTGCATTCACATATAAGTGCAAACATAGTTCTCCAACACGTGTTGAGTAGGTGTTTACTTGTTTACGACAGTGTCATTCCTTAAGCTCTTAATACAAAAATACACTTCGCAGTAACTCCATATCCACTCCAAAGAACAATCCAAACCAAACAAAAGCAGGGTTTATCAACTGCGTTCACGTCAAAATAAATTCTTTAATCTGTCCCAGGCAATTCTCTTATTCTGCTCTTGCCGACATGCTCAAAGCATCCGTATTAATTTACGTTGAGAATACTATTCCACAACTGTATTGAAAACCACTCGTACATTCTAGCAAATATGTCATCATCGTACCATAATGACACACAAAAAAATAATCTTCACTGTTAATTGTCTGTCACCCCTTTTAGACTTGCAGGCAGCAGCGAAGCTCTGTAAGCTGCTTCCAGGCAAAAAGAAAAACAGAAAGGAAAAATAGAGAAAAAAAACAGCGAGAAAAAAAATTGATAGAAGGAAAAGGAAGACATGGAAAAAACCCCGCCACCTTCTTCTTCTACCACCGGACACTACTACTACTACTACTACTACTACTACTACTACTCCCTTCCAATAACTAACTATACAAAATGCTAACGACCGAAGAAAAAGAGAAAGGAAAGATCAATAGAAATTCCACCACGACTTATCTCTTGTTTTCGTGGAAGGAAAAGAAAAGAAAAGAAAAAAAACGATAACAACAGCAACAAAAACACAAACAAAATCTTCGATGAAGCAAGCAAGCATCGTCATCAGCAAGCATATAAGAAAAAAAAAAAAAAACACAAGTACGTACCATCACCATCCTTATCAAAGAGACTGAAGGCCTCTTTGAACTCTGCAATCTGCTCCTCAGTTAACTGCTCCACCATGTTGTCAGGCCTTGTTGAGTCCCT
>Ga0209208_10006688_pt1 | contig 15862 bp, 10 predicted proteins | sample S1TSphfallax_3_FD_187694 | JGI IMG/M metagenome (GOLD analysis project Ga0209208, IMG submission 187694) | Host-associated microbial communities from peat moss isolated from Minnesota, USA - S1T2_Fd - Sphagnum fallax MG (SPAdes) (version 2) | ecosystem: Host-associated > Plants > Peat moss >...
TATATGCTTAAAGAAATATAAACTTTAAATGTTCCATTAATGACATGGAAAAAATATGGAGGATATTAATGTAAATTAATGTAAATTAGTTGTAATTTCCAAAATCTAACCAAAGTTTTGAATAAATAAGGACTTTGGTTCTACAGCAAATTGGTGCACCCATTTGTCCACCTATTGATGCACCCCCACACTCCTTCAAATACTCAAATGCCAATCCAAAAGTGGAAACATTTGAAAAAGGAGAAATTGGGGTACGTTCCCTAATTTGTAACATTTTGGGGGTAGAAAGGCGTGTTAGAACTCTGGGATGGGGACTAGGACAAGTGACAAGCAAGTCAATTATTCATAATAACTTACACAAACCAAACAACAAGTTGGTTAGTGCGTGGTTGGAGCACTTTTGGTGCATGGACGAACCATGAACATATACGAACTCACAAAACTCACCACAGCCTGGACTTGGGGAAGCCACCAACTTCCCTTTTATAATATTCTCCTTGTTTAGCCATAGGGCCTACACCCAAATGTCATTTGTCCTAAGATTTTCAAGTTGGAAGTCCCGAAATTTTCAAAATTAGGACTCTCGCAACTTTGGAAGCCCATAATTTTTTGTGCAAACCTTCGATTGAAGTGACGTCTAAAGCAAAGTTGTAGCCCTCGTCAAGAACTTTCCAAAAATATGTCTCATGTCACCTGCAAACAAGTAAATCAAAGAGATTCTTGACTTTTAATGGTCAGGAATCAAATTGCCAATTTGATTTTCGACCCTTCTTTCGACCATAACTTGTGTTTTAAGTACTCAAATGGGATGTGCGAACCCATATTATACATCTATGTTTTAAAAAAGTTCCAATGGTCCAATGGTATAAGAAAATCTTCAATTCAATGAGTTTTGACCCTTACAATTGTTTTTTGAAAATTTGAAAGTCCATTAGGACTCCAACTCCCAAAGTGAGAACCCACTTGGGAATGTGTGGGTTCATTCCCTCGCACCTTCCTACATTCCTGAAAGCATGAAATGTGACTCTCGAACTTTACTTTTGGCCTGTACCTTTACAAGCCCTTGCCTTGGTCATGAACCCAAGGTTAGGGTCGTGACACTTACTTTAACAAATGTGGAATGAAAATTCTTATTAATTTTTTCATTTTTCAATGTTCCAATTAAATGACCAATCCATATTTTTGAACTTCAAAAGTTCATTATTACCAATAAATGAACATTTTATCAATAAATAGTTACAACAATATCTTCATAATAAAATTGTTGATTTAAATTCAATTTTCAATCACTAAATTTAAGGATATATGCATTTGAATGTGAAAGGTACCCAATGAAAAACACCAATGTGGTACCAAAAATGAATCATTATATCATACATTCACCTTTAGAAATTTTTAGGAGTTTTTAGAAAGATCCGGGCAATGAGCAATTTTTTTGAAAACATTCCAAGAACTTTCTAGAAGATTTAATTTAAAAAAGCTCCTACAAGTGATTCATAGTTCTTAAAAAATATGTAGTTCATGGAAACATCTAGTAACATGATCATTGGAAGCTCGTTTCATATAATAATATAAATACAAGTTTCAATGGCACCACCATTTAATATCACCAACACAAGTTGTGCTCTTTACATTTCTAGTTCATCTCATGCTTAACTTGTATCATGTCTTGTTCAAACAAAAAAATCATATAATTCTTGTTCATTGTCAAATTCATAGTGTTTTATGAGTTGTATTTTTATTTTGTCCTTGACACAATACACCAAAATATGGGTTTTATGAATACATAAACTACATTTGTAATCATTTATGTCACAAAAGACTTCTTGACTAATAAAGTCAAGCACATTGTAACACTAGCAAAATTTTCATGGCCATAAATACAAATATCATTAATAGCTATGTTTTCCTTGCTTGTAGTTATTGCAAATACAATCATGAAAGACATAGTCACCTTAACTAAATAGCATATCTATTTACTTCCTAGCCTAACCTATCCAACTTCAATTAGGTTAGAAACTTAAGTTAAATAACTAGCATGACTAACTAACTTAAGCTAGATAACCTAACATAGACTAGATACCCTAATTAAGCATATACAGGTAAGTTACAAGTATGAAGACTTAAACCCCTTACCTACATAATGAAAGGGTCAAAACTTGTAACTAGGAGCCAAAGGGATTACTTTGGAAAAGGACTACACATCTTTTTTCCCCAAAAAACCTTTTACATACAAATGAATTTTTGAATGAAACTTTTTGTAACTTTTTAAATGTTACCCAATGCATCACTTTTTTTTTTATTCATTATTGAATAAATATGAATTTTTAAAAGTGTGCAAACTTTTTATAGATTCAATGTTTCATCTTGAAAAATGATCAAAATCATCACCAAAAATTAAATTTTCACATTCTTTGGTTTTAATATACTTTAAACTATAATTTTTTTCATACATCATGTACATTATAACCCATTTATATGTGGTAAAGGACTCTTGAAGTTCTAAAATTTTGAAACAATTTTGAAACATTCTTTGAAAATTTTAAAGTTTTAAAATTCCACATTTTTAAAAGTATGAGTTTTTTTTTAGTGTGGCTAATATTTTTTTTCATCTATAATTTTTTCAATAAAAATTGTATTATTTTATGAGTCCTTTTGATAGTCCTTTGCAAAATTGACTCCATTTGACACAATAGGTGTACATTTTCAAACCATATAAATTAAAATCAAAACTGAAAATTGCTTCAAATGAATTTTTACTTTAAGTTACTTGAAATTCATATGCAAGAAAAAGGACTAACTTGCCATGATTACTATGATTTTGAATAATAATAAAACATAAATGTTTGATTTTGATTGATTATGTTTAACATCCGATGCCCTTTTTGACTCATAGTTATATGTTTTGACCTGAAAATCCAAGTTCTTAACCATCACACCATGTTCAACAACCAATATGTTTTGTTATCATATCATTACAAGAAGATATTTTTATAATCTACCTAGGTAGTCTAGTTTAGCTATTGCACCTACCTACCTATGTACCTATCTAGCCTAGCATATGCACATGGTTGGCCAAAGGTGTTGAAGTTGGAGACATAGGGGTTTGTATTCAAGAGGGGGTTGAAACAGTGGTTTATGTCTAGGTGCATATTGGGAACAAGACCTAATGAGTTCAATAGGAAGTGAAGAGCTAGGGGAGGCTGGTCATTCGGTGCCCATATATGGGTAAAACTTAGGATACAACAGGTTTATCGGGTATTCGCACGTTATGTGCAAAATGTTGATTGCAATTCGTGTGCATGTTCCTTGTCTCCATGAATGTTTGTTGCAGTATTAGCTGATTTTGTAGACACACACTGCGCACCTCTCCAGGAAACCAACAATGTGGATAACATGCAAATCTGACTCTGTTTGTGGCCAGAACCAATGAAGGTTCAAATGTAGAGTACATCAAATGTCATCAACACTTTAGTGGAAGTTGCTGTAACTTGTGCTCAAATCACCATGAGATACTCGTCTCAAACACAACTTCAATGCCTTGAAAATTACAGCAATGGGACTCTGTATGATCCCCGAGGGAGTTTCCAAAGATATTAGAATTTTTAATTTGACAGCTAGGAATCTGAAACCTCTCAGGATAAGTTTGTGTAAAGAACCAAATTCAGTCAACTCTTCACATTGCAGCAATGTCCATGTACATTGCATTATATGTCATCAACAACACTTCTAGAAGGTTCTCAGACAATGGTGCTTACAAGATTCAGACATATTGCAGCCAAATGGAGGTTGAATTATAGTGCTTCATGTATGAAGTTTTCTGATGAACCTAATCTCTTTTAACAAAACATATGACAAAAGGAAGAGGAAGAAACATGTTGGTGATTTCCAACAATCGTTATGACATTATGGTGACACTCTGCAAAGCAGCATTGTACATACATGGAAGCTCTTGAGCAATGAGGGTTAGCAATCCATGAACTTGATGGTTATATAACAAAACATGGATGCCAGACTATATACTCTTACAAACAATGGAACCAATGGTACATATTGAACTGCTTTATTCCAAACAATGTCTAGACAAGGATATTCAGAGAGTCTGGATATAAGGTTCTCAAGCAACATTAGCCGTACTGGAACAACATTGTATTGGAAGCTCAAGCATCATAACATCTCTCAGAAAAACAACTGCCGCTTCAAAACATCTCAAAATTCTTTAGTTGATCTTCAGCCTTAAAGATCATAAAAAATTCTGACAATGAGCACACCTCAATCACATTAGTCAATAACATCTTCCACTATAGTATGATGAGAAAAAAAGGTTGGCCAAAACTTTTAAGGTAGATAGATCTCCTTGGTTTCTTGAAGGTCCATGCTTCAAGATTACCATTGCTGAAAATGGAAACTTGGTCAGGAGGACAGGACACAAGTTTACTTGTGTTGCTAACTCTACATTTGACTTCTATGTCTCTATGATACCCTCTTGAAATTTCACCATATTTCAAGGAAAACATTTCATTAATGTTTCTTGTTTAGTGTTCTTTGGACATATTCTCAGCTCTAGTTGAGTGATAGGCCAAATCCATGTGAAGAAGACAAATATGAAGTATACACTGGCTACCTATCAGTAACAGATGGTTTGTGCAGGATCAGCAAATAAGCAAGCCTGTAAACTGTCTGACAGCCTCTAAAGACCAATAAAACTAGTTCATTTTCATTCTTAATCCCTTTATGAGTGAATCAGAATTGCTACTTGAGTTCATAGTAACGGTTAGTTTTGGGGTCATAATAACAATCCAAAGTTGGGTCATAGAGTAAATCTAAATCCTCCTCTGGTCGCCCATTGCTTAATACCTGGGCTGCATCCACTCCACACACCAATCTATACTCATTAGCACATGCTAACTTCAGTATCCTGTCAGCTGAAATTACACTCAAACAGTAAGATACCTCAGGGACATAAAATACAATAGTTGGAGAGACCTACATCAATTAGTCACATTATTCAAATTTAACAAAGGGCATCCACTACAACTTAATCCACTAATACAAGATCAAAGTGAAAAGAAAACTCTTTCAACAATAGGACATTTCTGTCAACGGAAAGCAACAATACAGGAACAATACAGTTAACTCAAGAGTGGGCCTTGCTTTCCACAGAGTATTGGAACTGCTACTGTACCTACACCCTCAAAGGGTTAAGAAACAGTAGAATGGGTATGCCATGGTTCCTAATTGTTTGCTTCTAGGTATAAACTATAAACATAAACACTATTCCTGACTTGCTTTTCAATCATGTCAAATACAAGAAATCCAAGAGAAACCTAATACTAATTTTGATGAGAGGAAAGTTCCTCCAGTGCAAATATATTTCATAGTGCAAACCTTCTCCATCTATTACAGGTCAAACACATCTGAATAGCAGCAAACCATAATCTCTTTCATTTTCCCACCAGCTCACACAACTTTGCCCAAAAGAAATTCCTTCAACATGACACTCAATTACCTTCAGGCTCTTCAGTTGCAATTCCAGGCTCAGTCTTCATTGGAAAAGAGAATTCAGAACACTGTGCAAGAGACTCCCCAAAATGCCAAGATGATGATGACATTGCTGTGTCATGTGACCCTGAATGCTTTGATGCCCCTGTAAGATTGTTCACATCTCTGCAAACAGGATCATTACAATGCATGAAAGTAAGTGAAAGCCTGCCAAATTTCTTTCTGCTCATGAATATCCAGCATGAAAAGATCAGGAAAAAAACATGACTGTAAGCTTCAGTAGCATGATCTCTTAAGAACTGCACACCTGCCCACCAGTTACTCAATGTCTGGTAGCCATCTGTTCTGTTGATGGGAGTGCATCCTAAGATTTTATTTGACAAATAGATACACTGGTCCTCAAGTGTGATAGCCAAACTCCTCACTGTGTTATTCTGTCAAATTGGAAAAGTAAGGACCCATAAAGAGGATGAATGCAGACCAGGACAGAAACATTCTTTGAGCTCAACAGCTTCTTGAACTTGTTGAAACAACGAAGTTAGTGGCCAATGTGTTGTACACAAGGTGTTCTCAAGGGGAGAACAGGTGGCATCAAGACTTGTGGTACCAAGCCATCATTGAAAAAGGAAAAGAAATTGGAGGAACAGATCTCTCATGGTGACCCATCTCCTGGACATAGAATGCTGAGGACTTTGCATTCCTCCTACAGAATGCAAAGCATCCTCACAGAAAGCACAGAAACATTTTTATGCAGCCTCTTCCAGGCTGGAGAAGCTGCACCAGCACTAGTATCTGCAGCAAAAGAAAGGAAGCATACCTGTCAGACATTTTGGAGAGAGTTTGTGAGAATGGAGGTGATGCTGGCAGAGATCCACCATGTTCATCCTCTTCACTACCAAAATCAAAGGATTCTTGCACCCTGGTCCCTCGAACCTCAACTGGCGAGTTTTGACCAATCAATCTGATATCAACATCTGGACATGCAAATACTTCTGTGCCTTCCTATGAAATGCAAAGAAGGAACAGTTCAAGTCAGTAACACAAAGCATAGTGTTAGCTGAAGCCAAAGAATACTGAAGATGCTAGAGCACCTCAACACCAATCCAGGAATGGCCAACAACATGGTTCATCTTAACATAATAAGCTGATGGAATGGAATGGCTGACAGTCTCTGAGACAATTGGAGAAGATGCCAGTTGAAGCAGAATATCTAATATTGATGTTTACAGAAGCTCATGGTCCCAAATGTTCTGTAAGTCCATTAATCAAGTAAAGCTCTGTCACAAGGGTGGGCTCTGTAATGTGTATGCACCTCATCACACAAACTCCAAGGCTGCTCAAGGCTCTGAAATGCTCCAGTGGGCTCATTCTCAAATCGCCTTTTGTTCACTGACTCTGCAGTGTGCAATTTTCAATTGTACCAGAACTCAATAAAACAACCAGATGCCAAACTGCATAATCCTTAAAGTTGCAACCGTATCCACTCCCACTTTTGGATTTTTGAATACAGAGACATTAGACATCAGGTCTAAAGGGAAACCAACGCACCATGCATATGAGGATCTGTTCCAAGTTCCCAACCACAACTGTCAATACCATGAGACAAGATATTGGAGTTGCCAGGAGACCTCACAAGGACATCTGGATCACTGATAGGCTCTTGGAAGCTTCCAGAGGACCAACTTGCCCCACCATCACTGATATCCTCATCTGACATGCTTGTAAACATGGAATCTCGAAACAAGAAAGATTTGTCATCTCCCAGATCAAACTTCTCATGTGTCACTCCCACAGGCCTTGGGTTATCTTCTCGTAGCTTGCAAAGATTGTCTATGATGGTTTGGAAAGCATCTTCATTGGTTTGAAGGGAGGGCAAACCTTCTGGAATAAGGTCAGAGTCAGATGCATCAGTGTTATGCCCCACAATTTTTGCCATATCCTGCTCTACCTTCCCAGAGTTAACAGACACAAGACTGAGGCTGTGACTGGCTCCCAGGCTGGGAGATTTTTCAGTTGGCCCAAGCACATCCTCCAACTCTCCAGGTTTACTGAAAAGAGACAACCCTTCAAATACACACTCACTGAAAGGTTTGTCCTCTGAAAAACCTCTGTCAATGCAGCTGTCCCACCCACAAGGAGGGCTGAGTGGGGGCGAATCCATGTATCTTAAATGCTGATATTCTTTCCCCCTGCTGCAGTCCAAGTGAGAATCCCTTCGTGGGTGTTTTGTGAGCCCTGATGCTGGCACATCACGCTTCACGTTGGTCTCTTCCTTCTTCTTGACCACCTTTTGCAACTTTCCAGGAAACACCTTGTCAACATCCACTGCTGCGTCACTACTTTCGGGTTCCACACTCCCAGCACCAAGAGAAGTAGTTGGAGCAGGTGATTCTTGTTCATGACACTCAATCACTGGCTTCAGCACTGAAGTCATAGCATCCACTCTCTTTTTAGGAGCATCTAGTTCCCCCATACTCAATTCACTTAGTGAAGCAAGACCAAGAGGAAATTCATCTGCTTTTATGGGTTTAGTTCCTGAAAGTTTCAGCTCCTTGATCTTCCCAGATTCTAAATCAGTTGCAGTGACTGAGGTATGTTTCAATAGACTTTGGAGAAGTTGGTCTGCACCTTTCACTTCAGACCATTTGTGCTCTGGTGCTACTAAGAAAGGCTCATTTTGTACATGTGCCAGCCGGCCAGCTCGATTCTTAGAGAAAGCCCCAAGTACATGGTTCTTATGGTCACCTGGGAGACTAGTGTTGATTTGAACTGTTGACAGTGGCAGTGGCATCCGTGATCCAAATGCAACATGCACCTGAGACAAAATCAATAATTGTCTGTTTATAATCATGCATACATACATCCAGAGAGCCACATAATCAAATATCATCCCACTGCTGCAACTAAGAAAATGACCAAGGGCACCTGCTACACAAATCACTAGAACAGGTAGGGTTACAATCAGTAAATGCATATGTAATCTAGCTTTTTTTAGTGTGACCACAATACAGTCTATTTGGTAGATAACTAATTACATTTTCAGTGAAAGCTCCATGAGCCAAGACAAAAGGAAAGATGTCTTATGCATGAAGGGAACTTTTCTTTTTTATAACTGGAAGGATAAGGGGGCTCTTTGCAAACCTAGAGCTGCTGAGGTAGGGCCTAATTTCAAAAACATGTATTTGAGATTGATGGCCACCCTTGTCATTGCAGTTACTACTCAATAGAACTCCCAGGGTTATGTGTAAACAACATTCATTCAGAAAATACACTGACCTGTCTAGTACCATCCATTTTATTTTGTGTGGACTTCTTTGCTGTATGGCCAAATTCAGCTCGCACACCTAACATCACTCAGCAGGAGCAGAGCGCCATTTCTGAAGATTAGCAAGTCAAGAGGAAGATAGTGTGTAAGTCCATACACAACTGACACCACAGAGTTAAAGCTGCATATATGATAGTTCACTGCATCTGCTTTTGTTCCAGTGCTTTTGTAACCAGAGGACCTTCACATATCAAGTTAACAAAGCTGCTATCTAGGGAAGTATCCAAAGATAGGTTCTCCTTTAAATTCAAACATGTACCAAGCCATGTCCAGGTCCTACATGGAAGCACCAACGTCAGGATATAATAGGCATCTTGGGAGCATTTGACAGCTGTCTAGGACAGCATTACATACCATCAGCAGAGGAGTCTGCAAGACCTGTTATAGCAGTCTGGAGAGCTGCCATGTCAAGTACTTGGATGGCAGTTTCCACCCCCAAGGCAAACATGTGCTCCTGTGGTAGGCATTCCTCCCCACCAAACTCCATTGTGGCACAGCCACCACCCATTTCAGCCAGACGGTTGCGCATGGTGAAGATTTTGCGCAGCTTGCAGACTGGCCCCAGCACTATCACATCCACTGACCTGCATCCCCATGCACATCTCATGCCCAAGACTATTAGAAGTAATTTATATTTAATGATTGGCTCATAGAAGAAAACCAGAAATATCCTCAACAATGAGCTATTACTCATGCTTTTTTTGATGACATTTTATGTTGTTGTCCTTAATTACACAAGATTGCACTCAGATCCAATCATTTTTCTCACCTAAAACTCATACCCTTGAAGCAGTGAGAGAATAGGTCTGCCACATGGATTGATAGACTAAGCCATGTATTTTGTACCACCTGTAGCACATTTGTGAGGGAAATTTCATCTACCACCAAACACAGATACTAATGAAGACCTCACCACGGCCAAACAGCATGCACACATAAAAAGATATTGATGGTATGCATGAAAACATGCTGTCCATCAGAAAATGGATGAAGATGAGGTACTTTCAGTTATCAATCACATGAACATCAGTTGGGGGTTAATATTGCAAAACTATCATGATGTCTAAGCACAGAGTTGAAATAGACATGGCTAGAAAATGCAAGACACCAAATCTATGTCTTACTACCTCCCAAAAGCAGAATACTGACCATTGAAATAGGAATTTGACAATGAAGAGGAGTGGTCTTGATTTCACTGAATGATGTGGAGAAGTACATCTTACGCCTTGTATTTGCACTGTCACTCACCCTGAACAGGCAATGATAAGCAAGCACACCATAGCCTGGTCAAATCATTCATGACAACATGGGTGACAGAATCATGTGTCCATTGAAGCCTCAAAGGGCAAGATATTGTGAGTCAGAGAAAGCTACTGTGGGTGCAAAATTGCAGGTTCTATCTGTTCCACCTTCAGTTACTTTAGTTCACTACTGGGTGCTATAAGGGACTTGTGGAAGCACAGGCTACCTGAGCTCCAGAGACAGTTGCTGGCCTGCTGGGGCATATAGTTGTAGCACCAGGAAGGGCTGTAACAACTGCAGACCTGTTGCATGATTCCATGGGATTCATATCAAACCTTAGATGTCACCAGGCAAGAATCTGCTAGGTATCAATGCAACACTACTCTCTTGACATTGTCCATCCACCAAAATGTACAGAAGATGTATGAAATCCATGTCACTTTGTTTTCATTGCCAGTGCCAGACACAATGGCTGTGTCAAAAGAGTCCACCAATCACAACTTCCCAATGAACCATCTATGTCATGAATCCTTCATGTCTGTGAGGTGACTGAGTATAGTGACTAAATTAAGACATCAGTTAACAGCAGCTTCAAAATCATTGAAAGTATATTTGGATGGAAAGTGAGTATAAAAACTCTGCAGTTTTCAAGAATGTTTAACAGTGTGCCTGCTCTGGATTCATCTTTGGGAAGCTGCAACTTTGATGAAGGGCCACCACTGCAGCTGTACACATAACCCTTCACCAACCTGTCATACACCTGCAAACCAACGCCACCTTTAAATTCAAATTCTGTTGAAACTCATACAAGTCAGGTGTTAGCAGCCATTCTTTCCAACAACTTTTGTTGTTTTCTTGTGTGTCTAAGGTCTGGTGACCTGCAACACTCCATTGGCCCGTCTTTGTTTCATATTGGTTTGTACCAGGATTTCTTCTGCTCTACCTTTACAGTATGTAGGGTACTCGTTCTGAAGACAGAAAGCACGATTCTAGTAAATGCTTGCGTACATTGCGGCCTGGCATTATTTCTGCAATGCGGCTGCTCAATTAGCAAGGAATGCAGAAGTGAAAGGAATCCAATTTTACACCTAATAATATTCGAAGTCAACAGAATGAGAGGACCCTTGGAACGTATGTGTCGCTATTGAGAATGTGCTTTCGCGGTGAAGAGTTCCATCACCGATAGGCATCAAAAAACACAGTGTGCAACCTCTCTCAACTCCTCTCAGTCAATTCCCCGCCCCGCCCCCCACATGAAATGAAGTTAAGAGTAACAACCTTCTGGACTCCTTTGCCGCACAATTTGCAGTCACCTGTTGGGTTACTTCCCTGCAAAGTTCAAACCCCAATGAAAATGCCCTTCCAAAAGTCATTTTGCCTGCACTGGCTGCCTCTTCTTCTATAACATCTGCTTCACCACAATGACATGAAACCGGAAGCACGTAAACCTTTCAACTTCTTATCTATATGGGGGAAAAAAAAGCCTCAAACCAGACGCAACCATCGTTTTCAGCTTTTAAGTTGCTGGAGATTTGGAAAATGGTTACATTATTGTTGTGTTGGGATAGAATACCTCTAGAAAATGTTTGAAGAGATATAAAGAAAAATGGAGATAAGGGGAGTGAAGAAGGTGGGGCTGCCTGGGCGCTGAAAACGTTGAAGGACGCGCCTCCTTGGTAGCGGGATCGCGATCTGCCCGCCATCGCTGCGCGCGCTTCAAACTCTCAATTCCCAAACCAGACATAACCTTCTTTTCTTCTTCTTCCCGCGTCTGCGACTGTTACCTACTTACAGGCGACCATTCCAGGCGAGTATAATTTGTCACTGTGTTAATTCGTTTCGTAATGACCTCGCCGCCGCCCCCGCGCCAGGCCGACTAGTTCAGCGGGAGGGCCCATTACGTACTTACAGGCAACCATTCCAGGCCAGTGCCAAGGCGAGTGTAATTTGGCAGTGTTAATTCATTTCGGAATGACCTCGTCAAATGGCTATCACCTCATCCTAGGCCCTTATTTTGAGAATGCCCCCACCCTAGGACTTTACCTTACAGATAAAGTTTAACATGTGCTTTAGGGTCGGTAATATGCAAGAGTGGCAAATATTCCCAGTATGTTGGTGCTAAACTCCATTACTACCCCTCTCCCCAAGGCCCCTTATTTCTGGGAATGCCTCAACCTTAGGATTTACTCTAAACATAAACACTTTGCTGTTCAAGATATGTCCCTGTACTTCAGGAGTCACTTGAATGGCATGTTAAACCTTCAATTTCAGCTCTCCCCATGCCTCCGAACCAGCATTTTATTTTCGTGTGAGAAATTCTGCCAAAAGGCTCATTACAAAATGGGGCCCATGAAGTGTAAACAAGGAAAAGAGCTGGAAAAAAAGTGGGGTTATTTGCCAAATCTGTCTGAGCTCTTGATAGGCAATTGCCACTAATGCTCCATCATAAATTTCGTAGCATCACCTCAGTCATAGACGGCTCAGATGGAGAGGCCAAATCTTACATTCCAAATGAGGGGTTTCGTAATGAGGCACCTTCTCACCTCCTCCATTCACACTAACATCTTGTTCTTCCTGAGAGAGTTCACCTCTTGCAACAACCAAATCCCAATGCATTTTTGCTCCCTCCCTCCACTTATTGATCATTCGGTGGGTTCATCACCACTGTCATGGTGTGCATAAAGGGGTTATGTTGCTTATTGCTCATCAGGATTTTGTAGATCATTCAAAAGTTTGAGTAGATTGTGAATGGTGAAAGTTTTGGTTTTAATGGTAATGATGAAATCTTGGATCTCTTTTAAATAGAAGTTGAATATGAGTTCAAACATAGGCTACTAAAGCTACATTGTGCAATTTGGAGCATGAGCATTGAAGCTTTGAGCCTTGAACTTTGAAGGTTTTGATGATGTTGAATGTTGAATTGTCATGTCGTTGTCAATGGTGAGGTAAAGTTTCATAATATGCATCTTTCTCCTTGAGCTTTGTGTCTTTGCATTTGTTTTTTTCATGGCTTGCATTCAACGCTCAAGTTTCAAAATTCAAGGTTTCACTAGATTTTAAATGGATGCCATAGGGGGTAATCTTTGATTTCTCTTCAACATCTAATCACTAAATGGCACTATAAATTCTACCACCTACTTCCTAAAACTAACTCTTACCACCCTCAATTTATATTCAAAAATTATCATCAAAAACTTTATGTTATCTTGCTATGATCTAAATTATACACCTATTAAAGACTAAATGGCGAATGCATGGTTCAGTGACTCATTCTTATGACACTGTTTTAGCTTTGGCAATATCCATCTTGTTTTAACATCTTTTAACAAAATTAAACTTGCCAATTGAAATTTGATTTTAAATTAACAACTTGATTATGAAAACAAATATGTAATCTTCTTGAACAAAAGTACATCCAAATTGCCAGTTCATAGAGTTTTTTTTAGTTTAGATATATGTATATGAACTAATTGGCTAACTAAAATAATAGAAAAATTCAAAGTTCATATTGATTTTCATTTCAAATTTCATATATTGGCTCAATATATGATGTAGCATGAAATAGTAAAGCTTAGAACGATAATTTTTTCATTTTAATATCATAACCAAACTTTACTTGAGTCTGTAAAATGGCTAGAATTGAACCATATTATTGAACTTTGCATTCCCCAAGTGACCAACTCCACATTGTCAAATTGCCAAACTCCATATCACCTTGTGAATTGCCAAATGAGTTTTGAGTTGGTCACAAAATTAAAAAATTATGGGCTACCCAATGCCTGATTTTTTCTGATGTGATTTCTAGGAATAATTTTCACCATTTTTTGAAATAAAAATAATCAAACTAGCCATATTGAAAACTAGGCACTTTTCTAAAGTTGCAACTTGTAGAAACACTTTTCTAAAAATACAACCCACCTAAGATAGTCACCATTTAATATCAATTAATGTTGGGGATCCTTGCCAGTGGACCTACTTGAAAAATTTGAAAAAAAAAACCTTGATTGCAAAGCAATTCCAAAACATTAGGCATAAAATGTGGTTGATAAAATAATAAAACATTTTCCTTGTCACAATCAAGCAAACCCCACTAAACAACTTGACCATGCCCATGAGATTGAGTGATCCTAAGACCTATGTGATGCAATAATGAATATGCCCTTTGTAAATTTGAAAACATAGTTTTGAGAACCACTTGCAAAATCTTCCCATGGAGACAATCATTCATCTAGTATGGTAGAAACTAGAAACCATATTGTAACCGGGTTGGTTTCCACATGGACAAAAGTAATAACTTTTTTTTGCAGAAATGAATTCCTTCTTATGAATTTGAAATTATTACTATTTCATAATCTATTATGATAGTTTCATATGAGAAGCCAAATGATTCAGATTGTAATCTGCATTAATTACCATAGTTTTCAACACCTCACCTTTCTATTTTCATGAAAATTATGTTTCATTATTTTAAGTATTTTTTAATAATAAAATTGGCCTTAGGGTAAAGTAGTGACATGACAATTAACTACCAAAGGGAGGTATACAATTGAATGCCACCTTGATGAACAAAAAAACTTCCAAAGAACTTGATTAGACAAATAAATAAAGAAAGAAAGAAAAGAAAACCATAAAATTTGAGATGAATAGCTCTAAAGGTTGAAATGGTGTTAAAATAAACAAGTTTAAAGAAAATAGGGGAAAGGGTTCATGAAAATATTTACCTTCAAAACTCAAAAATAAATGAAAAAGAGGATGATATTGGGAGGGAAATTGAAAAGAAAAATTTGATAACAATTTACACTTCAAAGAAATGTTCATTTCATACAGGACAACTTTGTAAAAAAAAATTCTAACCCTTATTTTGAAGAAAAGATAGATTCATTTCAGCTTGAAGACTAGTCCTCTTGTTCCCTTTTTTCATATTTTTAAAACTTAAAAATCAAATCATGTTGATCACTTTAACAATCAATCTCAATGTCTATTAGGTTGAATTTAAGAGTTAGGCGGAAAAATTCCAATTGTGTTGGGCATGGGATATATTCCTATTGAAGCTTATTACAACATCTCCATTGACAGCAATATAAATGTTTGTAAGAAATTATTTGAATGAAGTTAAACTTTAAATTTCAACTTGTAAATATGCACAAGGTTACATGACTCTCCAAAAAGATCCATAACATTTGGATTGGCCATTGAAAATTTCTTTGAACCTGAGTATGTCGATGAACTACAATATTCAAATCCATGGCCAACTTTGAATAACTAATGTGGGTTGGAATAAATGACACAATGAAATCTAGGAAAACTTTTTAGTAATTAAACTTGTTTTTTTATTCACCCATGTGATCACATAAAAGTGTCTCACATTTTATAATGCTTAATTTTCTTTTGCATGGGTGGGGAGTTGGAAGAACATTGTAGTTGTACTAGTTGTAGATGGTTCGAAGCTAGAATTTATTTAGCTCATTTTCAAGAAAAGAAAATTGGAAAAGTGTTTTTTTGGATTAGTGTATTTTAAACACTTTTTATTTCTAAACACCATATTCATGAATAAGTTTTCAAAACCTTCTCCACTAATTTGCATTTATTTCTCTTTAATTAAATTTTAATTTTTGTTGAATTGAATCCAATCAATAGAATTTTGTTTATGAATTTAAAATCCATTTCAATCCAAAGTTGCACACAATTTCATTCAATATTTTTATTTGAATGGAACTCAATTACACACTTCTTGTTCAATTAGTTCAACAAAATGTATGGAACTGAACCTTGTCTTAACCAAAGAAACAGTCT
>Ga0209208_10006689_pt1 | contig 15860 bp, 9 predicted proteins | sample S1TSphfallax_3_FD_187694 | JGI IMG/M metagenome (GOLD analysis project Ga0209208, IMG submission 187694) | Host-associated microbial communities from peat moss isolated from Minnesota, USA - S1T2_Fd - Sphagnum fallax MG (SPAdes) (version 2) | ecosystem: Host-associated > Plants > Peat moss >...
AATGGTCACTGTTTTCTTAGTGATCCTCCTCCTTGAGTTTTGATGTCCTCTTCTTAGTTTTTGTTGTCCCCTTCTTGGTGATCCAACTCTTTGAGCTGTGCTGCCCTCTTCTTGGCCTTGTTCATCTCCTTCCCCTAACCCCACCCCCCCTTCCTAAATGGCAATCTAAATCATTGGGAAAGGGGTTATTGCACCTTTATTACAACATGCCCTTTAGTTTTCATTCGAACTACTCCCTTTATTTTTACCTCCCTTTGAATTTATGTTCCATAGCCAAGGTTAACCCTTTTAGTAAAGGATGTGCTCTTAGCCTAGTTGCAAAGTTCATATGAAACCTATTTCCAGCTTCTTTTACAACAACTATAAGCCAATTTGCATTGAATGTTGCCTTTGCTTGCTTGTCTAGTTGCCTCTGAGTTGTTTTCAACCACAGTAAAGGAATTAACAACTCATTGGGCCCTCTTATCCTCCTTCTCTTTCCTTTTTTGTTGTCTTATTACTTCTATTGCTTCCTTGGCTAAGGTTTTTTGTTGCAAAATGCTAGAATATTCACTTGATGTTATTACATATGACTGGTTATAGTCCACTAATAGTTCTTTCCCTTTTGTTTTCCTTGCCAATAGATGTGGTAAGGAAAGTAAATTTGCAAAAGATATTGGCTCCTAGGCTACTATTGCAAGATGATGAACTTTTTGCACTTCATATAATCCATCTACATGAGTAATTAAATCATAGATCATTTCTACCTTCCCATTTACATCTGTAGCAATAGGGCTCTTAAGTTCCTCCTAAGTTCTTCCACATAATACCTCACATTTGATTGTTAATGTTCATTTGCTTTTGGAGTTTCAAGCTCTTGTGATGTTGGTGTTATGTTCATCAACTATGTAGTAACTCCATTTTCTCCCCACTGCTTTTGCTCATTAGTTGTATCATCAAAACCCTCATTATCTTCATCTAAGATGTTTGCAAGTGTTGTTGTGTAGACATTAGATGGCCTAATCTTGTGATCCATTGCCTTTGGATTTAGAGGCCAGATTCCTCTAACCTTAAACCCACTTTTGATATTTTTTTGGGTCAATGATTCGTCGAAGCTCTTGTCTACCCAACTAGCTAATATGCACTTGTTTGGTTCACAATGATTATTCTTGACCATTGCATTGTCTCTTTCTTTCCTAAAAGCAATTTTGAATGGCTTGAAAATTTTTACATCTAGGGGTTGTAGTAGCATGAAATGTGTGAGTTAATGAGGTGACCATATCTAAATCAAATTATTGTGCTTGTGCAATTGCTTCTAACATAACATGTGATCCATGCTCTTTTATAATTGAAAAATCTCACCAAGAATCGACTTTTTGAAAAATGACAGAAATTCTTTGAAGAGGAAAGATGTCATCCATGCCTTGGTTTGCATTGCCATACGTGTACTTGCTTTGCACAGTTTGATGTAGTCATCCCTAGTCACCTCTGAAGATGTAGAAACCTAGTAAACAGTCTCCTATTACATTAACAACACAATTCACTGTTAGCCATTCCTTAGACCTTAGAATGGTGTTGTAAACTTGATTGGAACCTCTTCTTGCCAATACTCTTGCCCTTAACTATCGCCCTACTTGGATTCCTATTTCATCTAAATTCTAGATGTGATCAAGTTTATATTTGTGTTGTGTATAGAGTGCTTGTAGATTTAGATAAAAAATGTCGCATGATTGATTTGTGAGACCCTTTGTTTTGTAGACATCTAATCCTTTAGCAAGTCAAATATTTAGCTCTAGATGTTGATGTTTGAACCAATACCACCAAGAATTCCCTAAAATTCCATTCTTAAAAGGAGTGGGCTTGGTTTGTGTTAATTTTACTACTTTCATTTTGAGCTGATGTAAGGTGATTAAAAGTTTGCATTCTTACATTCCAAAAATCCAAGCCACAAGTCCTTCATCCTCCTAGGTTGTGAGCACACCTTGTGGCCCTTGCTTTCTTGATTTTGTTTTCCCATTCAAGTGATTTGAAAGGGATGTGACAATATGTGCCAAAACTTGCTAGCTTTTTTCAAATATAGTTGTCTTCTTTCCACTACATCCATTGTAGCTTCTAGCACATCAGATGTCCATCTTCCTCATTGTGTCAAGTTAAGAACCTTGTTGACTCTTATTGGATTCTTTCCAAAGATGCGTTAAAAGAAATTGTTGCACAAAAATTTTCAAAGTCACCACACTCTAAATTGACATCTGTGGTTACTATGCAAGCTATTGGTGTGTACTTGACACTATGATGCCTTGCAACTTGTTGAGATTTGTGAAAACTGGAGCTATTTGATCACCTTACTAATCTAGGAATTGTAGATTGTTGGATCCAGTGATAGTATATATACTTGTTGAAATTTTTCTTGGTAGAGCTTATTTACATTATATGTTCCTATTTTTGCACCTATTCCTCCATATGATGCTTATGTGGGTTGATTTGGACACTTGTTTATGTGCAACAATCTTGTGAGTTGTTTGTTTTTTTCACATGTCCTAGCCCTTGTTTTGATTCTAGAGAAGGTTCAATTTTAATCTCTATTTCCTTTGAAAACTTTAAAACTAAGAAATATAAGTTCTATGAAACTCTAGACTTCATCTTCTATAGCCTTAGATAGTGAGGACATCCTTACAATGATGCTTAAGAGAAATTGAGAAGCTTTTCGAGTTCTGAAATGTATCTTTCTAATATTATTTATAGAGTTTGTAATTTCTAATTTTGGCAGGAATCTAATGCCCTTGGACAAATGTACATGCTTTTTAAAGTCGTTTATTTGTTATCTTTTGGGATGCAAAGTTTTGTATTGTATTAAATGTTGAGACCTTGTTGGGGCACTTGAAAAATTGTTTGTACTCTAAAACCCTAAATCTTTTAAACATTGCTTTAAATGACCCACCAGCAAACAATTGTTGCTTGTAAAGTGGGATTAAATAACCTTGTTTGTTGGGGCTGCTGTACACCCTAGTACAGCTACTTGGTTCCATCAGTGAGACAATTTTTTTCTAAAAATGCAACCCTAAACGCCCATTACCAAACACTTGTGTTTGATAAGTTGAATGATTTTTTTATATTAGTGGTTTGCCACTCACATATGAGTGCATAGCTCATTTGTATAAGTGCAGTGTTGGTCTGTGATCCCGACCCACATTTTTAATATAAGTGGGCTTCTAAGAGTATAAAAGTGTTCGGTGATGGGTGTTTCTACCCTAGAGTCTCAACTCTGGGTTTTGCTTTTTATATGTCTAGCTAGAGCTTTTCTTTTGGGTTCAATTTCTTTTGAGGTAAGGTGAATACATCAAAAGCAAAAGCAATGGTGAAAAGAAGGTTCAAAAAGATTGATTTAGCAGCAAACAATCAAAGAAGCAACACATAATCTCTCCTCATAATCAATCTCCTTCTTCCTCATGTTTCAAAATTGACATTCAGTTCACAAAAAAACATTTGTGGACTAATTGGTCTAGTTTTCTTTTGTACATGTAACAAAACAGTTCTGCCATAATTCTCAATGAGCAGATTGCTTGTTTTGTTGTTTGTTTGTGACAGACCCCAAAAAAAAGTTCTGTCATGATTGATTTTGTCAATCATCAAAAATTGTGTTTCTAAATCACGATCAGCAAAATGGTGCTGAGATGATGATGATCATTGTGTAAATCGCTCTATCTATCTATCTTATATCTATTATAGCCAGAAACTTTTGATTGTGGACACTGTTGGGAAAACTTTTTGGAAAACTGATGTTCCATGAGTACCTTACTTGTGGGTGGTGGTGGTGGTGGAATGCAGAATCATTTCATTTCATTTCTTGCAGGCCCAAGTTCTCAATCTTGTCTCTCCACTTGTTGCTCATAGAGAGATTCTTTGATGTTTTGTTGTTGTTTGCTGTTGTTGTTGAGCTTGGTGGGCACCTCAGAAACACACACCCACTCACCCACCGACCCAGCCACCCACCCCTGAGCCAGACCCTTTTCTCAAACGCCAAAAACTCAGCTTCAGATTCTGGCATTCTCTGAGGATCACAGGAGCTGTCAGAAAGCTCTTTGCAACTTGAAAAATGCAGATTTCACCATCAACTATGGTCATAGACCGCCTACAATTTCTTGCTGGATTTTTTTCCCCCTTATTCCATCATCATCATCCATAATCACAACAAGCTGGCATAGTCCAAATCTCTGGAATCCATGAGATCCGGCCACAGATCGGTGAACTCAAGCTTGGCTGAATCAGCTTCAAAACCAAAGATCTGCTGCTGCTCCTGCTGTTGAGTATCCTCGAGATCAAAGAGAGGAGGTAGATCTAGAAAAGGTAGCTCTTCTAGATCATCCGTGATGGCCATTCCAGGATCCCACATACTTGAATATTCCAATGGAAAACTATCGTCTTGATCCAGTTGCTGCACCAGCACTGCTCCTGTTGCTGCTGCTGCTTTTACAGGGATGATCGTCCCTGCCGGTGCTGCTGATTCCCCTGTAAATTCCATGTTTTCGTCAAGCTGCTGCTTCACCACCGATTGATGATCCTTCACATCTTTCTGTTCAACCGGACATGAATCTGCAGATTCCTCAGTAGTGCATTCGAGATCAGAATTTTCAGGTAGTATCACCGCATCACTGGAGCGCGTATTGAACATGCAGACTTCTTCGCCAGAAGTAGTAGTTTCTGATGCTTGCGACTCGGCAGGTTCAGGACTTGACGACGCGGGAAGCCGATCAATGTCTTCTAACTGTGCGCTAAGCGAAACTGCAGCAACCGGTTTCGAGAACAGATTGCCGCTGCAGTGCTGCTCCTCTGCAGCGGCGGCGGCAGCGGCAGCAGCTTGGATGTCTTTGGGAGAATTGCACAAGGGGAGTGCAAGAGAGGGAGAATTGGGGAAATTCATGGGCGCTGATGGTCCTCGCAAGCAGACGACAGCAGCATCGTAAGCACGAGCCGCCATCTCCGCTGTGGGGAAGGAGCCGAGCCAAATCCTCGATCTCTTGTTGGGTTCTCTAATCTCAGATACCCATTTCCCCCATTGTCTCATGCGCACTCCTCTGTATGGCGACGACGACGACAAAGGCTCGGGACTCGTTTTCACGCCATGTTTGCTAATTCCCTGCTTCTTCACACGTCGCGTCCCTAGTAGCTTCGCCTCCCCTCGCCAGCTCGCTGCTGCTTGCGTTCTTTGTTTCTCGACCATCTACTAAAACCTTTATTTCTCCCGAGCAGTTTCACAAGACGTCTAAAAACTTCAACGCGATCAAAGTTTCAAATCACCAGCACCCCCTTCTTCTCACTACACTCGAACCCTAAACTCCCAGAAATCTCAGATCCTTTCCGCGGAATCTCAACCCAAATTCCAGTTGCTTTATCTCTTCTCACAACACAAAACCAACCCAAGGAAGCAAGACGCAGGCAGACCTTAACTGGAAGACAACAAACAACGCGTGCTACAAACAAACAAATAAATTGGGTACCAAAAAACTTAACAACCGCAATCCTAAAATGCAAAGGATGAGAGAGTCAAGGTAAGAAAGCAGATAAGCGAGAGAGAGAGAGAGACCGACTACGAGAATTTGTAACTGAACAAAAGTCGAGTCGATGGACCTTTATAGGCGACGAAAATACCGGCAATCGGATATGTACACAACTGTGAGTCGTGCAAATGGGGGCAACAGAATGACTGTAAACAGTTCGCAAAGGACACTCGCAGTTCGCGGAAACACGCGGAGCACAAGACACTCGCAGTTCCCTTAAGCAAACGTAGGCTCCAAGAAGCTCACGACACTCGTCGCCCGCGACGACGCTAGTTCCGCGCTGCGCGCGGCAACGCGTCTTGGGGCCCAAGTCATGAGTCCTCATCGCCTGGAACATATCCCACATTCTACGGCGGAATATGCTACTCCTCACCGCCCTTCTTTCTAACTTCCATCTTTTGCATCGCCTCCTAGTCGTACAGAGTGTCCGTATTCATCACATCTGAACCGTCATCGCAGTGTACTTGCATCCGTGTGTCCGTCTTGGTAACATCTGAGCCGTCCCTTGGACGTTACGGAAGGGAAAAATATCAGAGACAAAGCAGACAGGAAATGGAATCTTCCGAAAGAAAGAAGGAAAGTGCGCAGAAGCTGCTGTTTGTTGGTTTGGTGACGTCGAAAGGCCAATCAGAGGAAAGCAGAAGGGAAAAGAAATCAGAAAAAGAAAGTGCGCAGAAGCTGCATTTACATTGGCCACTCAGTTTGATGACGTCGAAAGGCCAATCGGCGGAAAATAGAAAGGGAAAAGAAATCATGAACAAAAAGAAAGGAAAGAAAGTTCGCGGACGTTGCGTATAAATTGGCCTCTCAGTTCGGTGACATCGAAGGGCCAATCAGTGAAAGACGGCCAAGGGCCAAGATGATTACAACTGTGCACGGCCAGCTATTCAAATCCTACAACTATACGTGTCCAGTTCTCGTACGTAGATTTCGCCACTTGATGATAACATCCCCATTCACACTTGAGCCAGTTCGTCTGCTTCCCTTCCCTCTTCCCTCTCCTCTCCTCTTCTCTGCTCTCCTCTCCTCTGCTCTTCTCTTCTCTTCTCTTCTCTTCTCTCCTCTCCTCTCCTCTGCTGTGATTTTGTTGCATACTTTTTTGATTGTACTCTTATTCCACAGAAGAGGATGTGTCCTTCAAGAAGAAGATGAGCTTAGAAGAAAAAGATGTGGTCTTCCAACAAATCATTGCCCATGTCATTGCTGACAGAGGGAAAGAAATGGCACAGAACAAAGAAGCAAAATCCCAACAGAACAGACTAAAGAAACCACAAAAACAGAGTTATAAATGCAACAACATCACAAGTACTTACATATTTGGCTGTCGAACTCTTCTACCCTGCAAGGAAGTTCCTTAGCTGTCCCTCAATCTGCATGAGCAACTGCAACTCCCAACAATATTATTGCAGCTGGATTATTCACCAACATCATGAATGTAACATGGTATGAGCAGCAGCGAAGGGAGTTGCTGGTCATTTAGAACAAGAAAACCCATGGACAATCAAATCCTCTCACTCTCTTGCTGCAAATAACATTCCAACAATTGAAGAAGGATTCCATTACGAGAAGAGGCCATTATCACAGACGATGAGCCAGAGGGAGCTCCTGGTAATTTGAACACAAAACCTGTGACAATCAATCAGATCCTCTTGCTGGCTGTAATTCAAAAAGGATTCCATACCAAACCATGACAATCAAATCCTCTCACTTGCTGCAATTCCAACAATAAGGATTCCCTCATTAGATTCCCATCAACATGATGAGCAAGGGGCTGCTGTAAATTTGAACATCAAACCATGATGATCAAATCCTCACTCACTGCAATCCCAACAATTCAAGAAGGATTCCATTACTAGAACTCATTACTAGAAGGTCTGCATAGGTTCAAGAAAGCTGAGTCCCAAGAAAACACAGAAAACAGGGAGAAGAAGCATAGGGAGAAGTAGGTAAAGTGATTGCACATAACAAGAGTTTTATTTGTCACTCATGATCTGTGGCAGTATGTAAACAAGACGGTTTGGATGTTCATTTGCAAAGGGCTAGAAAAACAACTGAGATAACACAACACCTGAATGGGATGTGTACAATACCCAAACATTTGTTCAATTCCAGTATATGTGAATTGCTCCAGAGCCAGCCTGATGCCATCACCCAAACCTCCTGCTTTCTTGTTTGCTTTGACATCAACATCTGGCATTGCAAAATAGATGCACACAGAAAACAAAAGAACCTTGCTTCATTGGCATGAACATCAACACAAGAACAAAGGTACAAGAGATAACATCATTATCATGCTCATTATCTCCTTTTAGTATTCTATCTTGTGGTCCATTAGACTTTTGGACATCCATCAAAGAGTCATATAGCACACCATTATGATGCCTAAAACTCAGCTAGTGAACTGAATAGCCACCACCATATGGAGAGACAATGCAAAAACTGGCCATGAGAAATGACTAGCCAAAAAGACTTGAGCTGCTCAAGGAAGTAGAACAGAAAGCACATCACTAAAACCTTGAGATTATGCCTACACACCTCAAGAAAAAAGTGTGAACAGAACCCAGTCACAGCAAGGACAGGAAGAGATGGCTTCTACCCAAATGAGTACAAAGGTTTAAAGGAAATAAGGATGAACCAATGTTAAATGAATATAGAGCTCACTGCTCAAGAACAACAGAGTCACCTCTCTCAGATATCGATGAGATTGGACAGAAATCTACACAAAGACTCTGAAAGTCACACAACAAAGAGTGCAGCAGTCATAACCTTCTGAGAGTCCCTCACAAAGTGTCAGACAATCACCTTCATAAACAATAGCAGTGACAAGCTGCCATGAGTATCCATCATACAAACTCAGAGTACAACCATTTTTCGCATGTACAACATGCAGAAGAGAATGAACAAAAGCCAATATTTCATTTTGGGCAGTAACAGAATATCAAATGTGCTGAGAAATAAGGAATCAAATAGCACTAACTGCTATAGATTGAGCAGATAACCTTAGGGTGCTGGTCATTTTTTAACACTCTTGGTTTTTTGCTCTCAGTATGTTCCCCAACAAATCATCTAAACAGGATCAATATAATTTTTGTCTAAACATCACCAACCTTCAGGAAGACCCATATTAGTTGAAGACCTTCAAACTGAGAAACATTCAAAAAAGATTTGAATAGACCTTCCAAACTGAGAAAGATTCAGGATATGTCACCATTCAAGGAGAACTTGAATGGTAAGAAGATACATCTTATTTTAATGTCTTAGAAACCACAGGCTTGTAGTTTCATGAGCTTCTGAAATGGATACTTTGCAGCACCCAGTTTTGACTGGTTTGTCCATGCATGAGGACAGGCGACCTTCAAAAGCAATTGGTCATACACCACATATCCTCCAAAGCCCACACCCCGCTCTTGTCATGTTAGCTGTAAGAAGCAAATGTTGCATCATAATGGCCTGCACCTCAACACTGCCCAATGGAAGCTCAGCATACAGTTACTGGAGGAGTTTATGGGCTAACATCAACATCTGGGTGATGTATGTGCTTCAGCTGCCAATGCCTTAGATGTCACACATGAAAAGTAGCTCGTCTTAAAATATGTATTGAGGCTTGTGCAAATTTCCCTTAGATTTGAAACAATGTTAGGCATTTTTGAGAATCAACTTGATGTACTTGCTTGAAATTGACATGAGATTTTATCCTATCTTTTGCACTAATTGCACTAATATCAAAAGAAACACAGCTGTCCTTACCTGGTGAAGTATTTGACAACATTCCAGTTTCGAACTCCTTCCCATCATCATCACAACGTGAATATACAGTCTTGACAAGAATACACAATGCTCATAGCTCTAGTGCCCATTGGCAAAATGTAGGGATTGATTGACCTCCTCAATTTCTGACTCCATGTTAGTTCCACCTGTGACAATGCGGAGCAAATGGCGAGCATTGGCTGCCCCAGTGCTCCGAACCATACCTGAAAACATACTGTCTGCATTTGAAAGTAACTGCTGTGGGGTATTGAATTCAATCAACATCCCTGCATCAAGAACAAGAATACGGTCAGTGTCAATGATGGTGTTTAGACGATGTGCAATGGTTATCATTGTACATGACTTGAACTCCTTGCGTATCGTGTTTTGGATAAGAGCATCAGTTCCATAATCAACAGATGCCGTTGCCTCATCAAGAACCAATATTTTTGATCTTCTTATGAGTGCACGTGCCAGATTCAGTAGCTGTCTCTGTCCAACACTGAAGTTCTCCCCCCCTTCGGATACTTCAGAATCAAGTCCAAGTCCGTTTCTGTGGAAAACATCTGTCAAATGAGCTCGCTCAAGAGACTCCCACAAATCAGCATCCGTATGTTCACCAAAAGGATCCAGATTGAAGCGCATTGAGCCTGAAAAAAGCACTGGGGATTGCGGAATAATCCCAATATTCTTCCGTAGGTCAGATAGACCCATCTTCCTGATACTCAATCCATCAATGAGAATGTGCCCACTTTCTGCCTCCACCATCCGGAAGAGAGTGTTGATCATGCTTGATTTTCCTGCCCCTGTCCGGCCCACCACACCAATCTTCTCCATGGGATGGATTTTGAAAGACAATCCATGTATCACTGGTGGTAAGTCAGGCCTGTACCTCATAACAACATTCTGGAACTCAATAGCTCCATCTGTAGGCCATGCTGGAGGTGGGCAATAACCTTCGATTACAAGTGGAGCTTCTGATGGTGTATCAATATAATTTCCCAGTCGCTCAACCGCATTGAAGCTATTCTCTGCCACGCTAGCTAAGCGAAGGGTTAGCATCATTAGGAATGTGATATTAAGTGTGTAGCTCAGAAGAAGGCCCATTTGGGGAGCAAATGCAGCTTGGTCACTTGCCCGGGCATTCCCAAACACCGCCAATGTAGCTGTAATCCAGATCATCAGACCACCCAAAAAATCTAGCCTTATAGAAAGCCACCGATTTGAACTCATATTGACAACCATATAGCGAATGTTAGCATCCACAGCCTTCCCATTCTTGATAGCCATCCTGTCATACAAATTGTAAGCCCGAATGCTAGCAGCGCCATTCAGGGTCTCACTAAATTGAGCATACACAGGTGACCTTGTAATGGCATCAAGACGCTTCACTTCCCTCACAGTGCTTTGAAAATACAGGTAAACCATATTAAACACCAATAACAGAGGTAAGATAGCCCACAAAGCAATGGTGTTCACAAACCCAATAAGGACAAAGGTTGATAGCAGCTCAAAAACAGCAGCCAAGAGTCCATTGACGTACCAGGCAATGGTACGGTCAATCTCACCCGTATCCTTTGCAAACCGATTCAGAATTCTTCCCAGTGGATTCACATGGAAAAAGGAGATTGGTGCTCGGAGAACTGATTCCAACATTCTATTATGCAATTTTCGTGCTGCCACTAAGCTTGACAATACAAGCCAGAAGGAATTGCCAAAGTTGAAGAAAACCTGAACAAAGGAAAGAAGCATATATACTTGGAGGTAGAAAAAAGGCCCATGCATCTTTGGCCTAGTTTCATCTGTCCAGATGGCAAGCCATCCACTTGTGGAAAGCCGGGCAACTTCCACCATAACATAGAAGAAGAAGAGTACAGCAACAACCCATGTACCACCTATTGCCTCAAAATACCTTGAAAGAACCTTCCAAGACATGACTCCTGTCTCTCTTTCCTCTTCCTTGATGAGCATTGCCTTCACATCTTTCTTCTTCTTCTCCATGTCCTCCGTGTCTTTCTTTGAACTCACCCGATGCTCCAACAAAGAAGCCTCCTCACTCTTTGCTCCATTCATCTGGATCACATTGACCTCTACAACACCCAATATCAGGAAATAATTTACTGTAGTCCCTACTATACCTTTTAGACAAGTTTACACTTGGGCAGCGGGTCATTACAACTTAGGTTAATACTAGGATCTAAGATCACCCTACAAAAAACAAGCTTGGCCTGGTGATCACAACTTTAAAGCCAGTGATGGAAACAACCATCAGAAGATACCTACCAAAAGAAAAGCTTGAAATAGCATGAAAACAGGGTAAAGACATCCATACCATCTCCAGCTTCAATCATCTTGTCACCATCATCATCCATATTCTCTTCCATGCTTCTTACGTTTTCCATCAGCTGCTTAAACAGTGGACCATTCGCAAGCAATTCATCAAATGCTCCCTGCTCCTTGATCTCCCCTTCATTGACAAGAATAATTCTATCAACTTGTGATAGGAAGTGTAACTGATTCGTGACCAAAACACGAGTCTTTCCCCGGAGTTTCTCTAGGAGACAAGTTTCAAACACCTGTTGAGCAACATGAGCATCAAGGGCACTTAATGGGTCATCCAAAAGGTAGACATCAGCATTGGAATAAATGGCTCGAGCTATGGAAACACGCTGCTTTTGCCCACCACTAATATTAACCCCACGTTCTCCAATCTCTGTTAGATCTCCATTTGGTAGTGATGCCAAGTCCTGAGCAAGAGCACTGACGTCAATGGCCATCTTATAGCCCTCAGGTTCATAAGGAGATCCCAAAAGTATGTTATCTTGCACACTTGCATTGAAAATCCATGACACTTGAGGGACATATGCTACCTTACCCCGAACAATTGCTGGGCTTCCAGAAACTGCTGGAAGATCCCCAAGGATAGCTGAGAGAATTGATGATTTCCCTGCCCCTGTGCTCCCCACAATAGCCACTAAGCTACCAACCTCAACATGCAAGTTTATGTTTGACAATGTTGGCCACTCCAATGTAGGCTCCCAGGAGAATGTGCTGTTTTCTATAGAAATGGCTGGTAAGCCAGATTCCAGGGCTGGGTTTGGTTGTAGATCCCGTTCGTCAGCTACCAGAAATTCTTGCAGTCTCTTAAGAGAGACATTTGCATTAACAATGTAGACAATAAGGGTTGGTAGTGTGTAGAGTGGATACCGCAGTACTGCAAAAAGAGAGAGGGATGTGAATGTCTTGGCTGGGGTCAATTCACCTCCAAAATAAGTGTAGAGCCCGAAAGCAAGAACTGCCACCAAGACTGGAGCAGCATATAAAAGGAATGAATTGACTGCATTGAGCAGCTGTGACTTTCTGAGCCAGCTGATTTCATCAGCCCTGATGCCCAGAACTTTCGTCTTGAAGCTTTCCTCCCAGCCAAAATATTTCACAATATCCATTGCAGAAAGAATTTCACTGATAAGATCAATTCGCTTATCTGTACACTGCAAGCCCTGTTTCTGAAGATTCTTCATCCAACTAATGATGAAGGCTTGAACAGGAAACAGTGCAATGAGCATCATTGATCCAAGAATTGATGCCAACCCAAGCTGTTGATACAAGAGTACAATCGCAATGATGATACGAAGTGGTGCAGACCAAAGTGAATGTAGCTGCTGGCAGGTTTGCTGAACAGCATCAGTATCTGAGGTCATAAGGTTGGTTATCTTACCCATTGTGAAACCTCTTCGACCTGCTTGAGACAGCCGCAGAGATTTTCGGAAGATAGCTGCAGTCAGGGCTGAGCGAGTACGGAACCCAACTCGAATGACATTTTGAAAGTACTGGGCTTCACATAGCACTCCAAATATCGCCCCAGCAAAGATCAATGTAGCATATACATAGCCTTTCCAAACAGGCTCTTGATTTTGCATTGACACCAAGAGCAGGCTCAAGCAGACGGGACCCACAAACTGAGCTGCATCATTTCCAAGCTTGTAAATCCCACCAAGCCAGAAGCGAGCTCCTAGACTGCGGTTCAATGCTCTAAGCAAACTCGGGTTAGGTTGAGCCCGTTCTTCATACCAGTAATGCTGAAAAGTTGAGTACAGTTGTTCTGTTGTATCCCACTTATCAAGAAGCCAGACATCCTTGTCGCCAATTGGCTTCTTGTAACCAGATTTCATCAAGGGTGTCATCCATTCAAACAAAAGAAAGGAGATGAAGCTTGCATTGCGCTCAGGGCAAACCTCCTGTTCTCCAGCCAGGGGTTCATACTCTGACCCATAGTATGGCTCATCATGAACCAGGATAGGTGTAAAATCAGTTTGAGGCTCCAAGGCCGGGAAGTAAAACGTGTAAAAGACACAAAAGAAAACTGCACAGAGATATTCCCCGAACACAACTCGCATGGCCACATCTGTGGAATAGTCTTTGAGAGCAAGCAGATACCGGAGTATGGCTGTTTGTGCCACCACTACATAAACAAGTACAAATCGGACATACCAAATGAGGTCTTTAGTGTACGTCTTCATTTCAACGCACAGCATTGCCAACACAGAAAGCCATGTTGCAACAGACACCAGGAAGGTCAACAACTGCCAGACACCACCAACTCACAGCAGATAAAATGTCAATGCCACAGTCCAATGCAACACAATCCACATCATATGAATTCAGCCGACAATGTTATAACATATTCCAAAGTGCGCACTGCACTCCAGAAGAGCACACAGCAATTACCACTAGCTCTCTCTTCAAACCACCAAAGAAAGACCCCCCGCAAAAGAAAAAAAAAACAAATCCAGATGTCACATTCAAAAACAAAAAAGAAAGATGCAGGCACAAGTCAGCGTAATGAAGAACTGGTTGTTTTCAGCTGCAGGGGGGTAATGTGTAGGCTACTAGTTCCTCCGATTGGAAAGCAAGCTCTCTTGTAACCCTGGTCTACCTTAGGAAGTGAGAGAGGTTTTTTGTTTGTGATCTTCTTTCTGTCATGATTATTATGAAAGATATGCTGTCCCTGTATGTCCCTGTATAATTTTACACAAATTCTTGGCTGCTGAACTCAATTTTCATGTCAATTAAGAGCCGTAATTGCACCCGCAAAAAAGCCAGGCAATTGATGGCTCTGTCTAAGGCGGCACAAGAAAATCATATCCATGAAATTAAATTCTGCTGCTTTGGATCCACATTTGGATCATCACTGGATATGGTGACCTCCACATCACATAGGGTAACATCTAGAACAATTAGCTTGATACAATGAGCAGGTGTGTGTGTGTGTGTGTGTGTGTTGAGCTGCGAGAGGGACAAGGGAAGAAAATTTGAGCAGGTACCTCATAGGGAGGCAGAGAAAGCTCCCCGTCGAGATTGACGTTAGAGATCCCAAACACGACTTGCAACAGTGGTCCAATAACACAACAGGCAACCAAGAGGATGGCGAACAAGTGTCCCCAGGGAGGATTCTTGAGCTTGAATTTTTTGTTGTTGTGGTATGCAGAAGATGAAGAAGGAGAAGAAGAAGAAGAAGAAGAAGCAACAACATAATAGATACGGTAAAGCGTAACACAGAGAAGGAGCAAATTGGAAACAGTAACGACAAAAGAATCGACGAGGCAAGGGGTATAAGCACCGAAACCAGAAGGCAAGTGAGTAGCCCATTTCCCTTCTTCTTTTGGACGACAAAAACCCTCCATCAACAACGACGACAACGACGACGTCGTCTTCTCCAACAACGAGGACAACACATTAGGAAGAAGCATTGTGCGTTTTTTTCAGAGTTTCAAACCCTAAAAAAAATAAGACCCGCACACCCCCCCCCCCCCCCCCCTTCTTCCACCCACCCAACCCAAAACACTCCCCTCACAAAAACCAAAAGGAAGAAAACAACGCCAAACACCCCACTTTCCTAAGGTTTTGGTGCGCGGGAACTGATGAGGCTTTTTGAAGTTGGGTTGTTGGTTTTATGATATTTGGGGGTGATGAAGGGTGAGTTAACCTCTTCTAGCCTAGTGGTCACTCACATGATACCACAAATCTTCCCTCCTTTGTTTAATACCTACCTATGTTTTGGCTCTTTTTTCTAAAATTATTAAATTATTAAACTATTTCCCTTTTTAAATTATTAAATTATTAAAAAATTCCCTTTAAAAAATTTTATTTTTGTATTTTTTTTATTTTTAATTATTTTTTAATAAATCTTTTTTGGGTGTGTTTGGAGGTTGCTTCTTTGAAAGTTCTGACATCTAACAACCTCAATTTCGCGGCGGAGAAAAATCCATCCATCTGGATATAACAACTTGCCGAATTTTATCAATAAAAGCAACAATCTGGGGCCGTGACATTTTTTTTTTCCTTTTTTTCTTTTTTTTTTCCTCCATTTTGTGATTTTGCTCAAGTGGCAATAATCCAAAGTCAAATTTGGCTATATTCAAAATAGCAAAGTAAAAAAATCTTAAGAAACTTTGTAGGCAATTGTGGCAATGATTTTTGTTTTGTAGGCAATTGTGGCGATGAATTCTTTTCCTTGATTAAAAAAATCATCTCGTGGACAAATTTTTCTCCCCTCGGAAAAAAGGGAGTTTGTGAAAA
>Ga0209208_10006692_pt1 | contig 15858 bp, 13 predicted proteins | sample S1TSphfallax_3_FD_187694 | JGI IMG/M metagenome (GOLD analysis project Ga0209208, IMG submission 187694) | Host-associated microbial communities from peat moss isolated from Minnesota, USA - S1T2_Fd - Sphagnum fallax MG (SPAdes) (version 2) | ecosystem: Host-associated > Plants > Peat moss >...
AACCCTAAACCAATAATATGTATGTATCTGTTATTTAAATCAGTAACTTTGTGGACAGGGGCCTGGGAGGACCATTCAAAAGTACCATTTCGGAGGACCATGAGCGGAATTAATATATAGAAGTTGGTGATGGAGCCCACAGGCACCCAAAAGCAAGAAAACAAAAGGAAAAAAAAGGGGGGGGAGCTTGGGCTCCCCCTCTATGAAAGTTGACAATGGAACCCACTTGCACCCATAAGCAACAAAACACGAAGAAAAAAGAAGCTTAACTTTCTGCCAAAACTTGGTGATGGCGCCCACCTGCTCCCAAAAGCAACAAAACAAAAAGAAAAAAAGGGAGCTAGCTTTTGTCAAAGTTGGTGATGGCACCCACCAAAATAGAAAAGAAAAAGAAAAAAGAAAATAGGGTGCTTACCTTTAAGCTTGTGTTTCCAAACTCTTGGCTCCTCAAGCTCCAAGCTGCCTAAACCCAAACGTTCAACCTGTTGGTGATGGAGTGACTACAACAGGAGTGTGGGAAGGGTGGGTTGGTAGGAGGAGGGAGGTAGATGGGTTAATAGGAGGAAGGGTGGTAGGTAGGTTGGAGGCATAGGTAGGTCTAAGAGAAAACAAACTTGGGGTTAGGGGTTGTTGGAGAAAAATTAAGATAAAAGGGGAGGCCAGGAAAAAAGAAAAAAAAAGCTAGGAAAACAAATTATGAAAAAAAAAGTTTTAAAGGAAAAAGTTTTTAACTGACCAAGCAACTGACCCCTTGGAGGACAATTTCAACCCATCCATGAAATTCCAAAACTGGATTTTTTGGACGGTGCGCTGGTGGGTGCTGGGTCACTCAAGCCCTTGAGCCGCACCAAGTTCAATTCTTTGTTGGGTCCGGATCCATAAAGACCCACCAGGTCCATGGAGAACCGCCAGGTCTAGTTCTTGAAAAGTTCCAGGTCCATGTAGACCCACCAACTCCAGGTCCGGACCTGGACCTGAACAACACTGATAGTAATTAACCCGAAGTTGGGGATTGAAACCACTATCAAATAAGGGATTTGAAAAGCAGGTTTTGATTCCTATTAAATCCATTAGGTAGGATAAATTAAGGATATTCAATGAATTGAGGACAATTTTAAAACTATTTGCTAGTCTACAAGAATTACAATCAAACAGTTTACTGGCTCAAACAGGCTCAAACACCAAATAAGGATATTGCTTTAGATTGTTTTCACCTAGTGTCCATGAAAAAAAATAATTTCAACCTTCTTCTTGAAATTAGGTAGTCAAAAACTGTCAAATTGTTTGTAACTTTGAAGGGCTGTCCACTGACGATGTAACCATTGTTTTTGTAAGCATGCCATCATCAATGTGATGTCCCAAAACTGAGGGTGATAGATTTCTAATTTGAAGATTTTCTTTGTGTCCCATGATTATTGTTGGTTTTGCTCTTTTTCCATTTATCTACAGAGATGAGGAGCAAGGGAGATGTTGAACTTAATTTCTAGGAAAAAAAAAGGAAAATCAAGAGCTGTATGACTAGATTATTGGGAAAAGCAAAAGCAATATAAACAACCACAAGGTTTTAAAATGATGTTAAATTACTCAACCAGCACATCCCCTAAACAACCACAAGGAAGTTCAGACCTTTTGCTACATAATATTACAGCTACTTTATAACACCACCCCTAAACAACCACAAGGAAGTTTAGACCTTTTGCTACATAAGATTGCAGGTCTATCATTACTAGTTGATCATGAAACCAGATCCAAAAGCATAGGTATTTACAACTTGATGGAAGTAATGGAATCAAGTTCCTCAACAAAAAGATCCAAGTTTGCTTTTGAAGATCCTCTAGGTGCACACGCCCCTGCCATCAACTTACTCAATTCTTCAACATTTATTTTGAGGGAATGCAAAATTTCTGCATCCTCTATGAGAAGTTGAGCAACTCTCTTCACTTCATTTTGTCCAATAATTTCTTCAAGCTTACCCATGCTCTGAACTGGAATCGTAATGTTCAAAATCTCAATGCATAGTTTACAATTAATCACCCCCCTGGCAATGCTCTCCATAATAAAATTCCATCCACAATGAGTTAGAAATCCTTTGACAGCTGGGTGTGCAAGGATCTAGGGTTGTGGAGCCCAAGAAGAATACACCAAACCAACATCTTTCGTCCTCTCCATGAAACCTTCAGGAAGCAGTTGTGTAACATCTACAATTAACCCCTTGTCATCTTTAGGGATCCTAATAATCCAAAGGACATGCATCTGGCTAGCTTCAAGTCCCAGAGCAATTTCATTCATTTGTTGCTTCTCACGTGCAGTTTCTGTCCCAAAACATATGTACAAGACCGACTCCATTGATTGTTTGCTTAACCACTGCAAACACTCATGATTGTCATCCCCTACAGCTTGTGATTTTTCCATTGAAGCTTGATTGCGAATGCCTTCAACCACAGGCCCAACTGTAAATATTATAGGCACCTGCAAGCAACACAACCCAAAAACAACACATGATTGAGATCAACAAACATAACATCAGCAAACATGAAGCTTGTCAACTTCAGGTAACCTGTTTTGACTCATACAGTACTAAAAGAGACCAGATCACCCAGGAAAATTGTAGTCAGAATAATCAAGGAGGACCAGGAGCTTGGGAAGATGCCCCAATAGTTTGAAGCAGAGGCTGTTATATTTCTCAGAACAGTGAAAAGTGCCTCCTAGGATTTTGCAGGCTCTTCTTAGTGACAGAACTATTATCTGATTTGTTATCTACTGCCCATCTGATAGTATTGGAACTCACTTCATATACTTTGCAAGCACTGCTACAAAAAAGTGAATTTCATAAACCTTTGATGACACAATATGTTGCAGCTTATATACACTAATTCACAAGCACTCTGGCAGCTGCTTAAAAGCAGTCCCATTCAAAGACAGAATTTTCAACTCTGTTGTGTCTCTTTGCAAAAAAACAAAGACAAAACCAGATCCAGAGGTGCATGCAATCGAAAGAAAACCTGGAATGGTGCAGAGCTCTCCATTTAATCTTACAGGGATGAAGCCCTTGACATAATCCATGAATTCTGGGAGTGTAAAAAGCAGTGAGTTGAAGTGTGTAGGGATATGAGAAAGACAAGATCTGGCATTGTTTGAAATTGTTAGCTATGTCCCATTGCATCTCAAGTCCATCTTCTACTACTGATTAGCCTACTACAGTGATGGTGGAACTCACTCACCTGGTTTCCTTTGCAGCTGCTGGGATGCATATCTTGTAAACCTTTGATGATGCTAGATTCCAGCTCAAAGACACTATTCACAAGAACTCCGGCAGCTCTTCATAAGCACTCCCCATGATAAAGCAAGATTTCTGATTGCTTTTGATCTCCTAGCAAGAGCCTAGGCAAATCAAAGGGCACAATTGGAGGAAAGCCAGGAATTGTGTATGGCTTTCCATCCAATTGTGCAGGAATGCGGCCTTGGGCATTCAATTCTGGGAGTCCAAATACCAATGAAACAAAGTGTATCAGGGATGGAGAAAAACATTATCTTGGCACCTTGAATTCGTCAGCTATATCCTGCATTCCAAGTGCATGTACGTGGAATTAGTCTACTGCTCTTGTTAGGATGCCAAAGCAAATGACAGCAGCAACCACCAATTCATAGATTTCCAAAGAAAAAACCTTTGAGGCTAGTCAAATCTGCCATGACCAAGAACCTCTTCTCTCTGGAATAGCTGATATTGTCTGCTTAAGCAGGCTTGCAATAAAAGGTGCAGAATTATTCACCATCTCTGTCTTCTTTCCAACTCGAGTTGCATAATCTTCACAAGTAAGGCATTTGAAGATCAAAGTGAATGAAACATATTAGTGTTGTCGTCATGAATACCTGGGTCCAGCCTAACCACATGTCGGATTTTGATGCACAAAGGAGGGTCGAAATTACGATCAGTACTTGGAGGAGCAGAAGGATCACAGCTGGTACCATTGGACGTCGACGAATCCATTAGTTCTTTCATCAGCTCTGCAAACGTATCTCGCAAGTTGCTCGTTGCTCGTTGCAATTTCTGAAAATTGAGAATGGTCGACACCCCATACTCCACAGGCTGCATATCATATACTAACAAGGAAAATGTTGTTGCGGTGGTCTTGGAATCTCTCGTCTTCTGCCTCGAACCCGCGACGGGTGCTGTCCAGCTCAAGAGTTGTGCTGACGAAGGCGACGGCAACGTCGTACTCAGCGGCCAAGCTCCTGGACAAGGGGATAACCGGACGAATGTGGGCTGGGGGGGATTAGAGTTTTGGTTTTAAAGGTCAAGAATAAAGTTGTGAAAATTAGTGTTTTGGATGAAAGTTATGGTTTTGTAGTTTAGACTAAGGTCATGGTTTTAAGGCTTTCGAATTAGGGTTTTTTTTTAGGGTTTAAAATCAAGGTTATAAATTGGTGTTTTGTATTGGATTCAAGACTAAATTTTTGGATTTGTGTTTTGGAATGTTTAAGAGATCATAAATGAGCAAATCCATCCTTAGATGATATCGCTAGGTACATCACACCTTCAAATTTTGAAACCCACCCAATTTCGTAACAACATAGGATCCATTTAAGAAAAGCTTTTCATTTAAAATTTTATATCAAAAGATTACCCAAGACTTGAAGAATTTGAAACTTCAATTAGATTTGCAAAATGAAATAAAATAAAAATCTTAAATAAGTGATCAAGGAAAAAGTTTCAGGAAAATAACACTTGGGGTTTTCTTTGTTTAAAAAAAAAATGGAAAATATTTTTAAATTTTATAAGGGCTTCAAATAGTTTTTTTTTTTGTTTAATAGATAGTTGATTGAAACAATCACAATATTTTGAGCAATTTTTGAAGGTTATGACTAGGAAGTCTTGAAAGGCATTGCATTCATGTTTACAATTTTGTAGTAATTTTCATTTTTTTTGGTTCAATTAACAATTTGCGTCATACCTTAGTGACTATAATTAACAAACAAAAAAAAAAGTTATTTTTACAATGGTGTAATTTGACATTAATGATAAGGGGTTAGAAATTTCATGAACACGTGTCAAGAATATTTTTAAACTACAAGATTCTTGTGCAACCTATTCAGTCATTAGCAAATTTTCCATACATAGGTGGGGAACACAAAACCCATGTGATGAAAATCAATAGTGAAATTTGTAATTTTAAAAGATTAAAATTTTCAATTAAATTTAATTAAGTCCAATTTCCTTTGACTTTTGGTTAGGTGATTCCTAATGGTACCACCCAAGGATGACTTTGCCTAAATTAAAATGATTATGGATTAAAATCATAATTAAAAAAACATGGTTTATCTATTAGTAGTATCATGAATAAAATGATTATAAAATCAAGTTCATTTTTTTGTAATGATTTAGTGTGTTTGTTTTGACTAATAATAATAATAATAATATAATTAAAATGGACATTATGTTAAACATTTAACATATATGGCACCCACATGGAATTATTCAGCTTGACTAATGTCACTAATACAATTGAAATCAATTATTATAATGTTACTTTTCATGACTTGCAACAATAAAACCAGTAAATATTTTTTTGCACTAAATCACTAAAAAAATGAAATGAAATTACAAATGTCATGTTATCATTTGATGGTTGTAATGATTCATTTAAAAGAAAATAGGGGATCGTTGATTTGAAATATGACAAAATGACATGTGAAAGATGAAAAACGAAATTGAAATTTCTCATATTAATATTAAAAAAAACAGAAAATAAATAATTTACATGAAAAAATTGAAGTTAAAAATATTTCAAAAATAATTAAACATATGAAATTAATACATTTGAATTTGAATTATATCATTCAAAAACCAGAATTAAATTAAATGAAACCAGAATTTAAATAGTTAATTTAATTAAATATACTTGAAATTAATGTAATACATTTAAAATTTTGAAACTATATATATATATATATTTCAAAGTAAAATTTTAAATTATATTAAAGAATGGTATTAAAAATAAAGGTGTAATAAATTAATAAATTTTAATCATGATATTATTTAATTATGACTTGTAAGATTCAAAAAAATGAGTCAATATATTTTGTAATAACAATTGATTTCACCATGTGAAGTGGTGTTTAGACAATAAAAGCCTTGGGTTGTGGTTGAAAAATTGAATTTTCGAATTTCATCTTGAATGTTGTGATCACAACATCATCATTATGACCTATTGCAAAATCACTAAGTAGGAAAAAAAGCGTTGAAGTCATGGGTTTGGTGTGATTATGTTTTGAACTTTTGTAGTTTAATAGAGAAAAAATGTTATTATTATTATTATTAATAAAATTTATTACTAAATTAAAAATTAAAAATTAAAAAAATATTGTCACCTCAATTAATAATTTCAATCATAAGAATCAACACAAAAACCATGTTGTGTAGTAATGAATTTTGGATTAAAATTTTGGTAATTCCTATATACACCCTAGGTAAACCATATGTAAAACCTTGGGTAGGTTTTTATCTAAATAACCTTACAAATAATAATTAAGTAAATCCTTTAACCTACGTACGACCCTACCTATAGTCCCTATGTATTCCCTATGCAATCCTTATTTAACAATATTCAATTAGCCTGCTATGGAGTTACATAAATAACACCCTAGGTATCCCTTAATTTAGGAAGCCCCTATGCCTTAAATAGGTCATATGTAGCCCTTTAAATAATGGTGAAGTATCCCCTAACCTATGCAAGCCCTTGGGTAGCCACCTAAGTATTTTTTAACTTAAGGTAAATGTTGTGTATGTTTGTAATAATCCTTAAGTATTTTTTAACCTACAAAATAGGCCTAAAGTGGGTCTTATTTTGTTGACTAAATAGCCCTTAAACATCTTTTAATGTAGATAAACCCCTAGGTGGTCTTTAGATAGTCCTTAAATAATCTCACAAGTTACTTAGGTAGCCCCCCAAATAACCCTTAGGTATCCCCTAATTTAGGAATTCATCTTATGACCCCTTAAGTAGGCTTTAGGTAGGCCCTATGTAGCCTTTCATGTAAACATTTCATCGCTCACACCTTGCGTATTTAGTGAAGTAAATAGGTAGGTAGGTAGTTCGTAGATAGGTAGTTAAATAAGGAGGTAAGCCCTAACCAAGTTAGCCCCTTACCTAGGTGATCTCTTAATCTATGTGGTTTAATATAAGTAGACCATAGTCTAGTTAAGAAAGAAACTATGACAATCATTCATCCTTACTTTTGACGAGTGATTTTCATTTTGGAGGATTTTTAAAATAACACAAAACAAGGAGTGAGTATATTGATAGACAACCAATAATTAAAGAACAAATAGGACAAAGAATGGGGTTGTGTTGCCAAGGTTTGCTATTCACAGGGTCTTTGGAGCACGAGTGGCGATGGTAGTAATGGTGGCAACCTAGTTGCCAGTACTGCCATTGTTTTCCATGCTTAGTAGTTAACACCACATAAAAAGAAGATTGAAAAAATTATGCAATGCAAGCCAAAGAAGAACAAAAAGGAAAAAATTGTAGTGAGGGCATTCAAGAAAAAAGAAAGAAGGGTTCTAGGGCCCATGTTCAATTCCAATTTTTGTTAGAAGCGGACTAGTTGTAAATCTACTTGTGGTTCTAGTTATAAGTCTAGTTTTTAAATTTTGGGGGCATGATAGGATATATGAAAACAACCACTCTCCAGGACAAAGGAAGAGGATGATGATGATAACAATACAAGCATCAACAAGTAACCAAATAATGAAAATGAAAAGGCCAAGGGAGGTTGGGTTTTGTGTAACTTTTTCCTTTTGGGTTTTGTTTTGTGATGGGTTTTTTTTTCCTCTACAATTATGTCAAACCCAAAATTATTTTTATATCACCAAAAATATGGTCATTATTCACAAATTAAACATAATATAAGGTTTCTACCACAATGTGAGTGATTTTGCCACAATTTTAGTTTTAATTTTTTTTTTGTCATAGTCTTAAAAAAATAGTAAAGGAAAAAAAAGAAAAAGAAATCAAAGAGTTTGTTGTAGGTGTGAACATGTGAATACATAATGGCTAGTTATCGACCAATCATATGTTTTCTAGGGCTTTCTTTTGAGCAAAATATTGAGTCCAGGGTGTTTTATTATTATTGAAATAGGGTGTTACTTTAATTTAGTAGTTCAAAGAATAAAAAATTAGAAGTTTTTGAATCCTTAATTTTTGCACAATAGTTTTCAAAAGTGTATAGGTTGTGTCAAACATAATAAAGTAAGGATGATGGTGTTCAAAATCATGGCAAAGTTAGGGTTTAGCTATCTTTTGAAATAGAACTTCACTACTAAAAATCATGTTGTTTGCAACCAGTCACTATGCAACTAACATGCAATTGGTTGTCGTTTACAACTATCTCAGTCATGTTTGCAACTATAAATTTGATATTGTACAATTTTTCAACCATATAATTATGTGTGCAACTAAATGTGTACAACATGGATATTTGTCATAAAAATGATGACCTAAACTTATACATACTTAAATGATTATACTTAATATATTTACATACAATATGTGTAATAATATTATGTGCCTCTAGTATTAAGGTTAACCCCATGCTAACTTAAACTAACCTAAACTAACCAAAGTTAAAATAACCATGGCTAAATAAACAAAAAAATTAAGTTAACCATGGCTAAATTAAATTAGGCTAAACTAACCATAATTAAACTAAGTTAGGTTAAAATAATTATGGCTAAGTTTCCAAGTTACAAAACATTGTTTTTTTTTTCTTTGGACCCCTTCCTACTTTCAAACCTCATAACTTTCTTATTTTTTATTCATTTAAAAAAGATTTAAAATGTTATAGGAACGCCATATGAAGTTCTGCAAATCATGTTTGAATTTTAATAGCAAAAAAACAACATAAAAGGAACTTTCTGGGTGTTTAAAAATCGGCCTTTACAATGTTCAATGGTTTTTTCCTGAGTTTTTGACCCCCTTTACTTTGGGGAGCCATAACTTTTTCATTTCTAATTTTTTTTTGACGATTCTTAATATGTTAGATGCGCCAAGAGGAAGGATTCAAGTTTTGTTTGGACACCAAAAACAACAAAGCTGTCTGTTGGCTGCTATACTTTAATACATTAGTTGCATCTAATGTGCAACTAAGTTAATTCATGAAGTTTGCAATGGAATTTTTTATCCCATATCCTTTGCCTTCCAATTCTATTTGGCTTAATATATAACTAGGAGCAATAACTTTGAAATAACCAAACACCAAGTGCCATTGGGCATGAGTAAACATAAAAAACTTGACCTTCATGAAATGGTTAATCTTAAAAACAAAGTTGGATTATTTTAATTTTACCTATATAACTTAAATTTATTTATGTTCAAGCTACTTACATACATAGATAAACCTACTTACCTAATAGGGTTTAATAATTACCTACCTACCTAGGTAACACATGTCAACATTTTATTAGCCATAAATTGGATGACTTAAGTTTCATTAATTAATATTTAAATTTTTTAAAAAAGGTGGGCCTTAATTGCCACATGTCATCATGTAACTAGTGTTTAAATCAGACACGTGTCAAATGGTCAATGAAGGTTCCATGGTATGCAAGGTGTCATCAATTTCGTGGCATAAACTTTAATGATTGAGATTAATCCAATGAATTTTTAATTTGAAAACACAAAAATAATTAAATAGTGACATGTCCACAAGTTAGTTGTCAAATTTTTAAACACATGTCATATTTTTATTGGTTACATTGTAATTGCAAAGAGAGTTGCACATAAGGTGCAACTACATTTGGATTAGTATGTATGGATGAACATGTATATTAACACTGTATATACATGTTGCATATGTAGTGTCGCATGCAATTGAATGTCATGTGCAACTTGTCTTAGGCAACTACATAAATTTGTAGTTACATGTGTTAAATGCAACTAAATTTTAGTTGCAAAACCCAAAATTTCTAATAATGTTCATGTTTTTTAATTTTCCTTTTTGATTTACCTAGTTTTGTGTGGTTGGTTTTATAGGTTGAGGATTGTCGAATTGAAATAAACATTTTTTAAAAAGTGGGGCCTATTTGCAATTACGCTCTTAATAAACCTCTTTCTTTATGGGCACAAAACATCTCATGTCCTCTAATTTATCATGTCTTATTGAACTTCATACTTCACATTGCCCATTTGTCCTTCCACACACCACCTTTCTTATGCAAACCATGCACCACCCTCAAACCCCGCATACCATTTTAACAACCCATGCACCACCCACTAACTCCCCCTACCAACCCCCATCCCTTTGTGTAAATGTGGAGCCCTAACACATATTTTTCCAATCCTCTTAAATAATGCACATGTAAGATTTTTTCCCCTTTCCATTATGTTAGCCCCTATAGTTGCCCATGATTAGACCCCTCCAACCTACCCCCACCTTCCCAACATGTTTACACCCTCCATTTAGAACCTTTTGCCCCACTTGTGGGTATCAATTTACTCTTTAACGATTAACATGTCACTAACATTTGTGTTAAACATCTAATCCATTTAAACTAAACCTACAACACCATCCCAACCCAATACCCTCCCCCATTCCCAATTCACCTACATTAGTATGGATTTGAGTTTCGACATAAATGTCTTTGGGTCCTTCCATCTTGGCTTTCATCATCCTTGATTATACAATTGCATCCCTATAGCTCTCCAACATGATGTATAAGTGACATTTTGATTTCCATTGGATAAGCTAACACAAGACCACTATGATGTGGATGTTTGACGTTTGCTCTTCTTGTTACCGCAATGGTGTTTTGCTCTACCCCTCATGGAAGGGCAACATGGCATAGGGAAAGAAGAATTGGACTCAAATGTTTATTAATAGGTGATTTAGAAAACATGTAGGAGGAATTATTTATATAGGCCTAAGTTTCAACAACAAGTTGGAATTCAATGCTTCTTCCCCAACATGATCTTCTAGTTCATAAATGTTTTTTCTTTAATTTAGTTATTGGACATGTAGGGGAATCTTGAATAACTTGTGCTCTAACACCATTATCTTTTGCATCCACATTCTTTCACACCACCTCAGTTTTGTCTACTTTACATCTTTAATTAAATGGCTTCCTCCCACTTTTCATAAAAGATTACGAACTAAATAGAATTTCAAATTTTCATTTCACTATTTCAAGTTGGCATTCCAACGCATGCCGCATTTATTTACAAGTGGCCTTTTTGAAATGGTTTTTGAACACCTTCAAAATTGTTTTCATCCGGAAGATTTTGTAAGTGGATTCCCATAGTCACATCCCAAATTGAATTGCACATATCCTTGGAGTGGCTTGTCTTTTAGCTTCATTGAAGCCCTTAGGCGGAATTTGTCCCATTATTATGGGGGAAGCATTGTATCGACTCATAAGTCGTGCTTTATGCCTTCAATTTCATGATTCCTTTGCAACACATTTTTCCCCACACCAATTAGAGTTACAACCAAAGGTAGATGTGAAGTTATGATCCATGGTATTCAATGCATTTTGGACCTTCATCTTGATTGGGTGGTTTTTTAGTTGGATGTGGTGAATGCTTTCAATTTGGTGTAAAAAATAGTCGTATTTCAAGAATTTCATGTAATAGGTGGGGACATTATACAAATTATTCCCTTTGTTTATGCATTTGAGTCTCCCATATTTTATAGTCATCATAATTTTGAAGGCAAGGTCATAGTCATCCCATTTGCCATGGGAACTTGTCAAGGTGATCCCTTGGGAGGGGCACTATTTACTTTAGCTCTAGCTCAAAGATGTTTTATTAGAAAATGTTCGGCATGTTCACCTTCTCCCTAAAATGGATGATGTTTAGTAGCCTTTGCAATTTTAATTCATTATTTCGTGCAACAACCACTGTATATATTATGATGCATACTTCCATCTTCCACCTTCATAAAGTCCTTTACTTCCTTTGACTCCTCCTTCTTTTAAATGCTTGGGCACCTTTTGGGTCCATGATTTTTTTAATAGTTTAAAAGAACCTTTAGCTTATAAACAAGTCTCTTTCCCAATAACTTTTGGTGGCACCGGCTTCATACCAATAACCCACACTACCCCAATAGCTTATTTAGGGAGTTGGGCCTTTGTAACTTCCATTGTTAGGTTTATGGTCAATTAATGTCCTTTTATTCTTGAAGCCTTAGCACGATTGACAATAACACCTTCCTTTTCCAACAACATTTCAAAATGGCTTGCGATCTTCTACCATTTCCAACACGGGCGTGTCTTCTTCATTTTGAACAACTCATCGGGCAACAAATGCTTCAACTTCAAGATTCCATCTCATAGTGTTTACACCATCATACCCTTTCTAACACACTCTTCAACATGATATCTAAATCTCATCATGCTCAAATTTTATCATGTTTTAGCCTTGGGTTACAATTTGATTAGTTTTCTATTTTCCCCATCTTTTTCCACAACATTCCAAATGTGATTTGGATTACCACATCCTTCAATTGCATGTATCCTTTGATGCATGTGCACACATCCATCAATGCTACATGTGTCCACCTTTTATGTTACACCCATGGCAATGAACACATGGGCACCCATGATGTAGTTCATGACACTTTTGTTGTAATTACATGAAATGTCGACTTCCCATGCGGGACAAGAACAATTACACACATTTTTTTCAACCACATTCCACTATTCTTATCAATGAATTGACATTGTGCTCACCAAAGATGGAATTCGCACCCTAACTGATGTTGTCATTGTTGATCCAACATAAGTGGATTTACTTTGCCAATCTTGCATACCCGAGGATTTGTTGCCTCTAAAGCAATTCAAGCCAAAGAAAGGAATTATTGTCACAACCCTAGCCTTGGGCTCACGACCAAGGCAAAGGGGTTGCAAGGTTGTAAGCTAAAAGGAAGCTCAGGAGTCACTCTGCATGCTCCCGGGAGTGCAAGAGAGTGTGAGGGAATGAACCTTCACACTCCCAAAGGAGTTCAACTTTGGGAGTTGGAGTCCTGATGGACTCCCAAATTTTCATAAAATAATTTTAGAGGTCAAAACTCAATGGCTCGAGGAATTATTTATACCATTGGAAAGCTCTTGGAACATAGATGTCTAAAAGGAGCTCGCATTGCTCATTTGGACATTTGAAACACAAGTTATGGCCAAAAGAAAGGCTGCGAGTCAACTTGTTAGTTTGACTCCTGACCACTAAAAGTTGGTAATCGACCCAATTTACTTATCTATAAATGGTGTGTGACATCTTGTTGAAAAGCTCTCAACAAGAACTACAACTTTGTTTTAGACCTCATTTCAATCGAAGCTCTATTCGCAAAGTTATGGCGCCCCAAAGTTGCAGGAGTCCCAAGGGTGGCAATTTCAGGACTCCCACTTGGGACAAAAAGCCATTTGGATGTGGGCCCCGTGGGCAACCAAAAAATATATTATAAGGGGGAAGGTGGTGGCTTCCCCCAAGTTCGGGCCATTGTGAATCTTGTGTGTGTGAGTTGCATGTGGCTCATCCTAGCACCAAAAGTGCTCCAACTATGCACTAACCACCTTGTGTTGGTTTTGTGCAGGTCCGTGTGAGTAGTTGAAGCTTGTTGACTATTCCTAATCTCATCCCAGAGTTCTAGCACGCCCCTTTACCCCTCCAAAGTGTTGTGAACCAAGGAGCATGCCCTGACTCCTTACTCTTTCGTTGTTTTCTGTTTGGGATTCACATTTGAATCCCTCAAGGAGTTGACAGCGCGTCAATTATTATGATCGACACCTTATTGATCATTTCCTCCCTTGAGCAATTGAAATGTTTGGATGTTTAAACAAAAAAATTGATGTGTTCTTACATGATTGTGCTAATGCCATGTGAACTTCAAAAGGCCAAATGACCTTCCTTTTTTTGTTTTAGTTACTTTTCTTTGTAAAAAAAATTCAATTACATTACAAAGGATGTAACCATCCTCCATCTTAAGTTGGGCAGTAGCAGAAAGTTTAATGGTTTTTTGATTTCCACCCCTTTAAGACACACCCCCCATCACCATGGTTGACCTCCTATAAGTGGTCAATTGTTGAGATAAAAAGATTTTGACCTCTAGTTTATGCTTGTTTCACGTCTTGTAAATTAATTTTTTTCATTTTTCTTTTTCCCTTATACAGTTAAAAAACTTGCAATGTGTTTATTAATATTTTTTTTGCAAGATTAACACAAATACAACTTTATTGAAACTAATATAAAACTAGTATGAGGCTAGTTGCACTTTAGCTCACCTATCATGTTAATGTGGGTACAAGGTTGGTATTGCTACTAATCATACTAGTAGCCTAATAAAGTCCTTTGATATATGGGCACATACTAGGTCTCCCCAATATACCCATCCAACTTTAGTTAATCCCACATGTTTGGCTTTAATCAATAATTTCATTTGGCTCTTTTTAAAAACCACTTAAAAAACTAACCAACTTTTGTTTACTATAATTGAAGGACATGTTACATTGTCAAAGATCCCCATGAGGCTATATTAGGCTTATACCCATATTTTGTAAGGTCTCAACTAAGTTGTAAACAAAATCTAAAAAAACTTTCAATAGGAGAAGGCCATAACATTCAAACCTTTTGAGATTTTCAATATTTTTCAATTAACATACTAACATTGTATTAGGTACTTGAATTCCAATAATAACTAATTTGGTGCAACTACAAGCCTCTATGATGTTTTATAACATCATAATGTTTTAGAAATTTGAAAATTGGGTTTAGTTGCATATCCCAATATATTTTTCAATGTGACATGTGGAAAGTCAAAGGTTTTTTGGGGACCACCTTTGGTTTGTTTAGTAAAAAATTCAACCAAAAGCTTACAATGATTGCACTTATCATATTGTAAATTCAAAAACATTTAGATGAAGTTCAACTTAAAATATTAGTATTAAGTTATGATATTTGTTCATAACATGGGTCAAATTATATTTATCCTCCTCTTATACAACTAATACTATGTGATCACAAATATCATAATATGGAATGAAATGGTGAGTTATATTAATTTTGTCTATATTATTTGGGCTTTGTGCTACTACACATTACTAATGATGATCAACTAATGGAAAAAATGGATTGATTTTGTGAAAAGTAAGTTCCGTTCAATGAACTTGAAATGAATTGAATTTAAAGTCAATTGAAGATAAACAAGATATGAATTGATACAAAAGGTATTAAAAATCTTCTTGTGACTATGGTGTTAGAAAAAAATAACCTTTGGAAAAACACCTTTTAGCCCCTTTTTACTTGGGAATCAATTTAAAATTTTTAATTTGGAATTGTCCAAAGGACTATTTGTTTGAAAAATGATTTATGAAACCTTAAGTTGTCCTACCTAAATAATATTGATTATCATCATCACTAGAATTTATACAAGCTAGTCACAATAACACATTATGGAATGGAGTGGTGGTTAAATAATACATTATGAATTGGGAATTGATGAACACACTTTAAAATAGAACTATTTAACAAGTTCCAAATAAGCATTTTATGCATGTAAGAGACCTTTTATACCTAATAAACACAAGGCATTTTTTGCTCCTATTGCCTCATGATCTACATATATTTAGATTCTTGATAATAAGTACCTTGTGATTTACACTAGGTAAGGTTCATCAGTGGGGGGCATTTGTGAACTAAAAGACCTAGGGTGATTTTACTAATGCTTGCTTTGTGTTAAATGATGAGTAAAAACAATGGTGGGGGGCATTTGTGAACTAAAAGACTAGGGTGATTTTACTAATGCTTGCTTTGTGTTAAATGATGAGTAAAAACAATGGTGGGGGGCATTACTAAAATAAATGGCTTAGGAAAA
>Ga0209208_10006693_pt1 | contig 15857 bp, 7 predicted proteins | sample S1TSphfallax_3_FD_187694 | JGI IMG/M metagenome (GOLD analysis project Ga0209208, IMG submission 187694) | Host-associated microbial communities from peat moss isolated from Minnesota, USA - S1T2_Fd - Sphagnum fallax MG (SPAdes) (version 2) | ecosystem: Host-associated > Plants > Peat moss >...
CATTAATGGTTATTTTATTGGTGGTTATTGATGGCTATTTTATTAATGATTATTAATGGTTATTAATGGTTATTGTATTATAAATTATTGTTAGTTATTATATGTTATATTACAACTATTGGTGATTATTGTATTATAAATTATTGTTTGATATTCTATGTTATAATATCATAACTTGTTGGTAATTATTATATTGTAACGTATTTAAAATTATTTCTCATAGGTTATTATATTTTATTTTAAGTTATTTTTATCTTAGGTCATTATATTTTGTTTTAGATTATTTTAAGTTATTATACTTAGGATAAAATAATTTATAATAACATAAAGTAAAATGACCTTGATTAATTTAAAGTATAACTTGAAATAACATATATTAATTTAAAATAAAATAACCTAAGGTATAGCCTAAAGTTAGTTGAATAATTTAGTTTAAAATAATTTAAAATCCTATAATAAACTAATTAAGATATATTAAGGTAAAATAACATATAATAATTAGGGTACAATAATTTATAGTACGCTATAATAACATAAAATATAAATTAGAATAACTAAAGTAGCTTAAAATAATATAGGGTATATCATAAAGTAACATAGATAGAATATTTTTAAAAACATAAAAATAAACCTATTTATTATAGTAAATTGTAATAGTGAATTATGTTAACTAGTAATGAAACATGATGTTTACATAGTGATACTATAGTGAAATGACTTTCACTACGGTGAAATCAGTAAAATACAATGAAATTATTTCACTTTTAAGGTCCCATAGTGATTTAAGCTAGTAAATTGCACCCCACTTTGGTAGTAATGCATGTAAGCTAGGCTTCCTAAACTAAGTTTCCTAAACACATTTGCACTAACATGAGCCACACTTGTCCTTTTGGGATTTTTTTTGGATTTTTTATTTTTGGAATATTTCTTTTTTTTAAATGAATTTTTAAAATTCATGATACTTTTTTTGTATGGTATTTTGATAAGGCTTGCATTAAAATTTTGTCAAAAAATGTCATTTAGAAAAAAAAATCAAGTATTAAACATGTCCTTTTACTATTTAAAAACATTGGTTATAGTGCTTTGTTAGTGTTTTTCATATTTTTTATTCATTTGATTAATTTCAAATTTATTCACAAATTCCCATGATATATTATGAATATTATCATATAAATAAATCCTACAATTTCAACACAAAATTAAATTACATTTTCAATAACATGAAATATCAAGCACTGGTTACACTTGTTGTGGTATGTGTTACCATAACTACACCCTCCTAGACTAGGTTGCTTAAGTTAGGCCTCCTAAACTAGGTTAGCTAGCCTTATTTGACTATGCTTTGACTACCACATGGCATCACATAATCGGGTCAATTTTTTTCATTTTTTAGCTCTAAGCTACCACATATCAATTCATAAATGGGTAATATATTTTTTATTTTGAGAAATCTTATTCAAGCAAAGTGTTAGTGAAAAGCTTCACTAGTTCTAAATGGAAAATCACATTAACATTTTGTGGCATTTTCCACTAATTCACAAAATCTATTTTGTACACTCAATTTTTCCATTTAAAAAATTATAATCAAATTATCTAGTGAAATATGTGACTATCCAAAATGACCAAACATGGTTACACTAAAAATGTCTTAATTAATTAGTCTTTTTGCAATAAAATGAGTTAGGTCCAAAAATAGTGGAAAATTTATGTTTTCATTACTACTTTATTGAATTTTGATAATGGAAAAGGACACGAATGTGTGTTGTGTATGCCACATCACTTGTTCATCCAAATTCATCCATCCATCTGTCTCCCAAGCCACTTTTCAGACAACATATAAAATTCATAAACATATATAGTTGGACCCTTGTTAAGTTAAAATAACATGCTTAGCGTAGTTAAATACATAGCCTACCTATAATTAGCTAATTATCTAGCCTACCTAACTTAGCCTAGGTAGGTAAATAGGTTATAAATTAGGTATAAGTAGGTTGTGAGTTACTTAGGTAGGTATATATAGGTAGGTTGTGAATTACGTAGGTAGGTAGGTAGGTAGATAGGTAATATGTAAGTAAGGTGTAAATACAATTGGTAGGAAGGTTATATATTACTTACCTTGTACCCTACCCACATGTTAAAAGGTATATAATCTATCTGCCAACCAATTAATTGCTTTCCTACCTACCATTACTTACACCATACTTATATATATTTTGCAAAATAAGGGCATGTGAACTTTATGTTGAACATCTTTTAATCATTGCAATAACATTTGAAATGACCTTAGATTAAAATGTTTACATCTTTTCTTATTCCTAAACACCATGTTGCACAAATTGGAGCCCATTTAAAATCTCCAACAATAAGGTAATGTAATGAAAGTTATAGATTTTGGTAAAGGTGTCACAAATTTCCAATAAAGTTAGAAACTAGTCACAACATAATTGTAACAAAATATAGTTTTAAAAGTTACATTAAAATTGAAGTATAGTGGAAAATATATGCAATATTTCATCCATCATTTTTCATTTTTCATCCATTCATAAACATTGTTCACCAAATTATCATAATACCTTGGCCATTTACACACATGTTTGTTGAATAATTAATTAATTTTGAAACATTCATTTCAACAAATGGAATATTTTTAAATATTCATTATTTTCCTTCACAATATTTTTTGATTTGGAATTTTTTTTTTGAAAATTTCAACATTTCTGAAAATAATATATTTAGTTTCAAATTGGCCAAGGTATTAAGGGAGTCGAGTGGTCAACATGATGTAGCATGGTCTATCATTTCAAAGTGGACTTCTCAATTACAAGTCAAATTGTATTTTCAAAGGTCAACCCCCATCAATCATCAACATCCTATACTTACTAAATTAGTCAATAGTTTGACTTATTTGAAGTGCCAAGCCATCCACATGGAATTTCTTAAAATAAGTATAATTATGTAATCAAATGAAGTCAAGGATGACATGCAATTGAAAGTTGGTTAATAAAAAATAAAAAACTTTTTTCCTAATGTCTAAAATTGTATGCAAATTTGTGACGAATTTGCCTTTATGTGTTCTATAATTTCAAAGAAGAATTTGAATGGGTAAAGAATGGGCAATTGAGGAATTGAATTTTGTTTTACAAGCCTATGACACAAGCTATATGTAAATTTTTAATATGTTCCACTTGGTTTAGTTTTTCAAGAGTTATGAAGTTCCAAAGTTACAAACTTCAAATAGTATTTTGTGAATATTTCCATTTCAATATAATATACACTAAGACCTAAGTTTTAAATATTATAAGGAGATTAGTGACCCTTGCATGGGTCCAAATTATGGTGCATCCACAATGTGTTTATGATGAATACTAAACTTGATTTGGGTTCAAACAAAAAAATTATGTGTTTTTAATTCCTTTTTTGAAGGGTTGAATTACCTTGATATAACACTAATCTTTGCAAGGTGAAGTTCATTGCGACCTTCACATGTTGTCTTCCATTCAAAAGAACTTGGTAACCATAAAATGTTTTAATTAGAGTTTCCACATTTTACTATAAGATGATGTATAGGTATGGGCATGATGATTAATTACAAGTTTTGCTTACTTTTTGTCAATGTTAATATATAATACATGCAATTCAACTTGAAAGCATCCAAGGACATTTTCACCATTTTTTGAAATAATTACTCAAAATTGACTATGGATATGCGTGTTTTCCTTACCCCTAGGGCTATAAACTTTCATCCTTGGATTTGTAAACTACCCATATTGTGATATTGAGTAGTCTCCCATTTTAAACAATAAGTTTTACTTTTAGAACAAAAGACTTAGCCTATAAATGTTCTTTTGAGTTAATAATTTGAATGTTGAAATATTGTACTAACTAACTTTTTGTAAACAATTGTCTACATAAATTTGAACACTAGGTAATGCATTTTGAACTCATAGGGTGTTGGTTTGCTTGAGTGAACAAAAAATGTACAAATATTTTAATAATTTGGAATACCAAAAAAATGTTGATTTAAAAAAAATCAAAATCACAATTATTTCCTATGTGACCATTGATGAATTATATTATCACAAATGTTATATGCTCAACAACAACAAAATTGAATATTAAAAAAATATCAAATATAATGTCCAATACTTATGGACAAGTATTCTGTCCCCAAAAATATATTTACAAGACCACTTTAGTTAAATTCCATGAAAATTTATTGGTATGCCCTTGACCTTCTTATTTTGGACTATAATATTTTCATTTTATTTTCCTAGTTTTTTTGTGGTTGCTAGTATTTCACATATTCATTACATTCCAAACAAAAAAAAATTCTGCTTTTGAAATTATTTTTGGTCCATTCAAGAACACCCCATCATTCTTGAATGCACTTTAGTTGGTTTAATAAATTTAAAACCCATGTATTGTGAAATGGTTTTCATTTTTTGGTTAACCATTGTACTTTCCATGTCTTTACATTAAGTGTAGATTTACAATCAACCCTCTATATGTGCAAGAAGTATTTGGATGTGAGAATCATCAAATTGTCCATGCAAAATTTCATTGTAGGGATGGGTGTTAGGGAAAGACATGAATATAATACAACGACGTCATTCCAAATATGATGGAAAGGGACATCCTCTCATTGTGGCAACTTGAAAACATCTACATGCTAACATCATTAGTAATTTTATTTAATGAATATGTTTTATGGAACAATGCCCCCATGTTAAATGCATGACCATTATTATTATTACACAATTGTGTGTGTTTTTATGTATTGATTGGTTGTTGGTTCATGCAAATTTTACAACCAAGCACGCACATTTTCTTCATAAAAGGTATGGGACAAATTATTTAATATGAAACCCATGTTCAAAATTTCAACCACATTTCACACAACTAACAACATTTTTTTGTGGTGATTTTTTTTTTGAGAAAATATTTTACCAAATCTAATCACCTAAATTGAATTTTTAAAAAAACATTGCCATGTTTTTACACATTCTTTAAGCAATTGTAGCTAGGATATAAAAGGGTTTTAATAAATTTATACTTTCATAGCTAGTCTATAGCCAAATGTGACTAAATCAACTTGTAGATGATTTCCATTGTGGCAACATCACAAAATTGAAAGGAAAAAAACTAACATCTAATAAAACAACTTGATAGTTTTAACTTGGGATTAGCCAAAAGATAAACATTGACATTATTTGCGTGACATGTCTTCAATGTGAACAAAATAGGTGCAATCATTAAAAACCAAAACATTGTTTGGCATTGCACCTTATTTTAGCCCCATTTCTTAACAACCACTTTTTAAATCCTAGTTAATTGCTAAGTTGGTCACACAACTAAACCTTTAAATAACATAATTGGTTGAGTATTTGTGTGAAGTGGAGTTGATTTGGAAATTTTTTTAAAAAAGAAAAGGCTAGGATGGCTATTTATCATTTTAACATGTCTATAAAGTGGCTATAATTGTAATAAGGGCAATCAAACACATTAACAAAATGTGAATTGCTTTAGGTACATGCATTTGGTGACATGTAATTGGAAAGGGTTTACATTTGGTGATTAAAATCTATATTTGAATTATTCTTCAAGAAGATTTGTTAAATGGCAAAACAAAACAACATTAGAAACATCAAAAGTGGTTTGATGGGGATTTGAACCCCAACCTTGAAAAGGGTGCTGGCAGTTGTAATTCAAACCTTACCTACACCCAAAACCCCATTAAAAAACAATCCAAACAATTTACAAAAACATTCGACAAATAGATCAACTAAAAAAATAATAGAACAAAATTAAGAAAGGAGATTTAGGCTTGATAAGTTTAATTAACCTTCAAATTCTAACCAAAACATCATGCCTTTATTCAATATGCAAACAAATTCCAACAAATAGGAAAAAACATCTAATACACATAAGCATAGACAAAACACTCAAATCAATGAATTAATCCAAAAAGAAAAAAAATCCAAATGTGATAACTTTGCCATGACATTATAATCTACAAAAAGATTAACCATTTGCATGAATTTGAAAGGGGCCTGGGAATTCAAAAATGTAGTTTATATATCAACAATAATGCCCATGAAAATTGTGGTAGACAAATTTGTCACAATCAAAGAGTGTTGAACACTCATAGGTGTCACAATCAAAGAATGTTGAAGGTAGCAAGGTTGTGTGGATGGCCAAGAAATGTCAAAAAATTTAGCAGCAACTATTTTTATGTTTTTGGGAAATAAAACTCCTTGCAAAAAACAAAATGAAGTTCAAAAACTATTTTTGGAGGATTTGGTGTTGATCATAACCAAAGGGTTTTTCCCCTTAAGCATTTGTGAAAATATATGGATGCATAGGTTGGCTTTGAAGTTTGATCCCAAGTTCGTTTTCCTTTTTCAAAAGATGTTATCTAATGAGATCCTTCCTAACATGGTTGCTTGTTGTTTGGATTTGCATACATGCGCAACCTCAACTTGATGCTACACCTATTGCCACTACTAGATTCGATTTGTGGATGAATAGGAGACAACAAGGTACCTTTGTTCTTTTTGAAAACTTCCTATCTACAAATTAAAAGTCTCAACATGTTACATTAGGCCTTTTTGAGGCCAATGATACTATTGGGATGGGTTGCAATGCAATTGAAGTCCATTTTCAAGAATTTTGGTTTCACCTCCAAGATCTTGTGCTATGTGAAAAACAAAGGCACAAATTTGGGAAGCATGACCACAACTCTAAAAACAATTAGTTCATGCAAGTCATTAAATTTGCATGTTCTTTTTAATGGTTCATGCTTTGGATGTGCCATGAGCAAAACATCTCAATATGCAACCAATGTTGACAACATTTCCAAGGACCTAGGTTCACTTAAAATGTGAAATTTGCACAAACATCCTTTCGAGCTTGCATCACATGGCTAAAAGAATTTGTATGTATGTTGATCATTTTGATTTTTTGTAATGCAAGAATTTGTAGATTGTCAAATGTTGAATAAAATTGATCTGCTCTTTTCATTGTCCATTGTATAACAAGGGGCAAAAAATGGAAGCAAGCATGTTTAGATTCTAGTTTGCTTTAGCAAAATCTAGTTAACTCCGGTGAAAACATGTTTTGCATCCAAAGTTGCCATGTTCAAGCAATGCCTAGCCTATTGAGCTACAATTATCATTTGATACAATTGCCAAACATAAGCTTTAGCCAATAGAATTCCTTCAACACAAACTTAGGCAATTATTAAGGCAATCTATAATGCATTTTTTCATGTTATGACTACTTGTGTACTTAACCAATGTTGTGGGTATTGACTATTGTCAAATGTTATTGCTTTAATAGTCACATTATATGTGCAACTTTTCAAGGATAAATTAGAGTTGTAGGCAAAAGTTGATGTTGAATACATGCTTGCAATAGAAAAAAATCTCTTTATTTCAATCTAATTACCATGTATGCCTAAAATTGCTCTAGCTAAATAGGCAATTGTTGGAAATTATCCTTCATGCTTTCACCACCATAGAAGAGGGTCCTTTCCTTCTTCCAATGGCACATCAAATGTGTGAAAACATGATAATTCTTGTTGAATGTACACTTACACATATAATTCCCAAATAAATTAATTTGAGGTGTGCAAATTGTGCAAACAATAAAACAATTCACAATGTATTTCAAATAAATATAGAAAAAAAAACTTAGTTGTTCAAAACAAGTCTCATGTCTTCGAACACCACTACCCCAAAAACAGTATTAATGTTGTGCACAATTTCTTGCACAACACTTGTAGAAACATTTAACCATTCATGGAATTTATGGTATAAACTCTTAAGGGTTGGGAAGAGAAATTGGTTATCATATGCACTAGCAATCTCAATTGTTTCAAAAAGTGGCCAACATAGTCTCCTACTAGACTTAGTAAGTCCTTGAATCAAAGATTCAACATGAAAGCAAGCATGTTATGGTTTTGAGAATGCTTTAAAAAATCCATGAAATCAAAGAAAGGTGTAAGAATAATAGTCACTTGCTCTCACATGCTAACACCAAGAGAAGTTTTTCTATTGCAAGCATTTTCACAAGTCTTTGTCCTTGTTGACTTGGTGCAAAAAACTTGGATCTTCTAATTCTTTTGATTCATAATTGGCTCATGATCCCATTGTTGGTTTTGAAGCTAAGGGAGGACTTCAAGATGTGGATGAGTTTAGTGAGGATGAGGAAGACACATTAAATGTGATAGGTGTTAAGTTGCCCAATGAGGTTATCATGTAGAGGATTGTGTACAAAATTGGCACATGTATCCATCATTTTGGTAGTCTTTTGTTCAATCTACACATGGAAATTCTTTCATTTTGATTGAATTCTTATGCCTTATTGCCACTTTTATAACTATGCCACTTCAATGATTAGATTGGACATTAAAAATGAAAGCTTATAAACATTCAAGTTAATTAAATCGAAGTTGCATGTTTTTACATCTTATTTGTTTCATTTTTTGGTTTTTGTTCATTTTTACACAATTTTAACACATGTAAATGTAAGAATGAAAAGTTTACATTTAACACTATTTTGCATGCCAAGTAAAAATAGTGGAAGTGTAAATGTAAAACATTTACATCGTTTTTACATGGCCAAATAATGATTTGTACATGGTTTTACACTTACATTTACACGTTTTGTAATTGAACCATATAAATTTACACATAATGTGAGTCTTAAACCAATACACGCACAACACTAGTAACAACTCATGAACTTCTTGATTATTGTTGTTGGAACTTGTCAATTTTTTCCAAAATGCAATGAGTGTACAAGACAGTGAATTTTCAAATATTGGGTCATTTGCAATCATGTGCAAAAGTTAGAAAGTTGGAAAGTAGATGGTGGGCTCAGCCCATTTGTATTTGTGAGCATCATCACAATACCATAGTCTTGAGTTAGGTTGGGTGTATTAAAGACAAATAATTAATTATTTTCAAAAAATGCATAAATTTTTTATTAAAATTTTGGTTAATTAAAAAAATAATGAAATTCATTTGATGGATGTAACTAAAATGCATGGATGCACAAATGAAGTTCACATTCTATTAAGGTCAAAATCATTTTGTCAAGATCAAGATCTTTCTTGTTAAGTAAAGTTGAAAATATTCTTTATTTCATTCCAAACATTGCAATTTTTTTGTAGGTAGAGTTGTTTGTCATATATATATATATATATTGTTGAAGAGTTATGGCTCATCAAACCATGATCTCAAATATATTTCGACAAATAAGAATAGAGGGGCATGAAGAGGCATTGTGACATGAAGCAAAATAGTTCATAATGAAAAATCAGAGAGCTATTTTACAAGCAATAGTGGAAAAAATCAAGCGTCTAGTTGGATGGCCAAGGTTACTACCTTACATGCCATTATAATCACTTGGCAAACACATTAAGTAAGAAAGTGAGGAAAGGACAAGCAACCAAAAATCCAAGCATAAGATAAATACTTACACACAATGGTTTACACCACACCTTTGCCCTCACATTCAAAATGCAATGGAAAGGCATAGAAGTTTAACTACCATTTTACACTATCTTCATGCATTTCATAAAAAGCCAAGGGACCATTCAAACCCATTTGATAATTTATTTAGATCTTCTTTAAGATGGTGGTTCATGTCAGATGGAAAGTTCAAACTAGGGTCGAAAAGTCAATAGAGAGGGGGAAAGCTTTTATAATAATAGAAAAACGCATTTCAATACTAGATCAAAGGCCATAAATGATAAATGAGTTCATGTATTTGTTGCAAAAAATTAGAGCTTTGGACAAGCCCTTTTTAGACCCATTATCCAAGGCTTTCTTGGGCTCAAAGCCCTAAACTACTAAGTGGTTCATTCAAAGTTTCATTGGATTGGTTGAAAAAGTTCATGAAAACCAAGTTGGGTTGGCCTTTTAGGACAACTACTACAACTATAGCATAATTGCCACCAAATTAGAAAAATCAAGGGACAAAGATGACACATAAGGTGGCATACCTTGTAAAAAATATGATGTTCTTACATCACTTATGATAAACACGTATTAGACATGGATTCACGTTATACTTACATGCAAGGAAATAACATGGGAAAAGAAGGGATCAAAAGCCATACATGTTTTTGGGGTTGAAGATAAGAAACAAATTACTATTGTAGTATCCTTTGCACCTAATGGAAGTTCATTACCTTTACAAGTCACATTTATAGGATCGTATCATGGATGCCAATGCCACAAGGTTCATTCATTTGAATGTTCGCCCACGAATTATAATAAAATTGTATCTAATTTTTAGTTTAGTTTCAATTCACGTTTAATTAGCTTTTAATTAAGTTTTAGTTCGCCTCCACCTAATTCATTTTGAATTATGTCCTAGTTCATTTCTAGTTAACTCTTAGTTCACTTTAAATAGTTAAGTCCTAGTTCACTTTTAGTTAACTCATAGTTTATTTTCAATTCACTTCCAATTAACCTTTAGTTCATTTTTAGTTCACTTCTAATTAACTCTTATTTCACTCTTAATTAATTCTTAATTCACTTTTAGTTAAATATAAATTCACTTTTAATTGAGTTTTAGTTCACTCTTAGTTGAGTCACAATTCTCTCATAGTTCATTCATGGGTGCACATAGGCATAGATAGGTGAACATGGGCCACATGTAGATTGGAAACTCCTTAAGAAACTTCCTTGAGTTAAGTGCCCAAGGGGTATAAATAGAGGAAGAATTCCCCATTACTTTTAATCTGTTCAACACCAATTTTGGGTATGTTTTCTTGTCATAACCTTGTTTTGTTTCTTTTTTGCAATAAAACCTTGATGGATTTTTCTTTGTGTTTGTCATGTTCTTGTTCTTGTCTTTCTACTTTTATGATATGGATTTGGAACTAGGCATGCCTTTGTTCTCATTTTCGTTAAAAAAATCTTGTAGCCTTGGTTGTTTTCGTGCCCACAATAGATCAACCACAAAATGTCTTTCTCAAAATGGTTTAAGGAATGTATCTTGTTTGAAAATAGGGTTTCATTTAACATATTATGATAATCATTGGTCTACCATAGAGACTTGTCAATAGTTTGTGGAAAGGATTTTGATTCTTTGTCACAAAAATCAAGTGTAATCTAACTAAACTTATCATAAAACCAAAAGATGGTATGGCTGAAAGATTATTCATAAGAGCATGTTTATACAATGGATAAAGTCACAACATCCATATATATGTTTAATGTTTGTACTTGTAAATTATACTTCCAAACTTCAACGTGTAGATGTGATTATCCAACGCCCATTCAAGCATGCATTTAAAAAGCAATTTCACATGTGGACATTTTGCACCAGCAAAGACCAATTCTTGAAAGAAAAAGATCCAAAAGTTGATTTTCACATGTGATTAACAATTAAACATATATTTTGTGGGTGGTTATTTCATACATGGACACATGTGTGTGGAAAAAAAAATTTGATCTACAAAGGTTAAGGAAGATAGATTCATTTTGGAACTTCATCCCAAATTTTTAGATGGAAGCATTAGGAATCAATGTTACCAAATACTTGTTATCATTAGATTTGATAAGAGAGGTAGAAATTGAAAATCCAAATAACCAAAAGAATTGCAATTTAAATCTAAATCCTTAAGAAAATATAAGAATCATAATGTAATAATGTTTGGAGCCACATCCAAATCATTCAAAACTTGGACCTCATGGTGCCAAAAACATTTTCAAACTCAGATCTTGCTAGAAACAAATGAGAACATCCAAAGATATTTTGTTGAACCTACAGATTTTGTTACATACATGAAACATAAACTTTTCTTATTTTAATTTTGAATTACCTATGCATTGATCTCAACTATTTAAAATGTTGGTGATTTCAACAAATATTACTATGATAGAAAGGTCCCATTATGTTGCAAACAAAAATGAAAAAAAAATGTTCAAGGGTTGATAGCATGTTCTCCTTAGCTACCAGGCCTCCAAAAGCAAGTTCAAAATGAATATATTGAATAAAGCTTCCAAAAAATAGTGGGTCATATGTTGTGATGCATTTCCAATTATTGATGAGTGTTAGTTAATTTTTGCAATCAACTTGTTAGCTTGTGATATGTCATGTTCTTCAATCAACTATGATATGTGCACACCTAAAGTAAAATGGCATGAACCTCATTCAATTAAGAAAATTCATGAACCTTGAAAGTGACAAATTAGAAGGAAACAACTGTGTGTTAAATCTACCAAAATAACTTGAAGGTTTTAGGTGTAAATTTAGAAGGAGAGGACAATGTAAATAAGCTCCCTCATATCCATACTTTGAACAAAGCTGCAAAATCTAAAAATTGTGAAGATGTATTTGAAACTGATTTAGGTGTATTAGGCTTGCACTGTATGTAAAATAATTTTTTTTTGGTGAAGCAAAAAATGGTGTAGCTTAATTAACCCAAGTTTATTTTCACAAAACACATTTATTGTCTATGAAACTAATTTCTAGTATTCAAACAAAATCTCTTAGACCTTTTACAAAGAAAATCTATGGATGTGATAAGCATTGGGGTTCATAGTTCATACCCACCAAAAAGTATGTTGATTATGAAAATTGTAGCCCAAACAATACCAACCAATGTTCCATTTTGCTTCACAAGAAAAAACATATACATGAATCCCTAATTAGTGATGAATCCTCGTGATCATGATCATGATCATTTTTTTCTTTTGTTTTTACCATCTTTTTTCACACATAACATATGAATAAGAACTATAATAGTAGATATCAAAAAGAAAACAAGAAATATTATGCAATCAATATTGCAAAAGAAGGAATTTTATTTTTGGTTTTTATAGTGTATAAATTGTGGTAACATTAGTTTCCACATATGCCAAATTGAATATAGAAATTGCTTCCACAATAAAAGCTTTATTAAATCCCATGTATGGAAATGTTATCAATGTTTCAAGATCATTGAACAAACCTTTTAGAAATGTGGCTACAATACAACTTCATGGCGTTAACAACAATATTAGTAGCAACACTAAATCAATGGAGATCTCACCTTGATGGGTATGGCCATTGTTAGAAGTATACATGTGATGCTTATGATTTATGCAATTGGTGGCATCTATGGTGAGCATATGAATCTTGATGCCAATTTTGTGTTTGTATCATAAGGCGTTTTACCATTTGCGATGGTATGTATTACACATTCTACTTGTCTTGAACATAATTTCTCCATCTTCTATTTGATCAGATTCCTTCCATTTGCAACAACAAAATCATAAGCTAGATGTTGTGCACAAAAGTTAAATGAAATGGTCCCTGGAGATGTTTGGAAGGGAAGTTGGAAGCAGTAGTATACATTTGTGTGACCAATATTATGTCCGAACCATGCATGCATCAGCTTTCAAACCTTAGGTTGTTGCAAATGTCACATAGAATTTTACCAAAACTTTTATTTTGTTTATAAAAATGTCTATTTATGCATTTGTGTAAGTGTTTAAATACATGATTGCATGTGTAGGCCCAAACTACATGAGTTGCCTAGATTTGATGTCAACATTACTATTAGATGTGATGGTGGAAGCATCATCATATTCAAATTAATGTGAATTGTTGTTTTTGTTTTTGTTGTGCATGCACTATATGTGTTGAGGATTTTGTTGGAATTGCTACAATTGTTTGAGTTGCGGTGCAACTTGTGGATTGTTCATCACAATCGTACTATTATAATACCATGACTTGATGTTGTTATTGTTCATCTTCTTCTAGCTTCTGTGTTGATGATGAGAGTAATATCATTATTGTTGTAGTCTCATGACTTTTGGATCGAAATGGCTCCTTCAACAAAACTTGTTGTTCATTCTTTTGACTCAACAAATGTTAAACCTATTGTGACAAAAAAGAAGCACATACTAGTTGTTAGTGAGTAAATAGTTTGAATAGTATAAGAAGAATATGGGATCAAAGCTTGTTGAGGAGGATGATTAGAAAATGTGGTTAGACATGGGAAAATTTTCAAATTAAGAAGAAAAAAAATTTATTCATTTTAGTCTTCAAACTTTTTTCCTTTTGGACAATAATTTAAAACTAGGCTTTCCATCTACTGTAATCCAATGACAGCAACTTGTAGTTGTGCTCCAATTGTTTTGTTTTCCAATAAGCGCATCTATTCGATAACCAATTACAAATTGTCGCAACTGAAGACCCAATTCCATGGCTAGCTACATTTTTCTCTTTGGCCCCAACTTGTTTTCTAGCTCAAAGTTCGTCTCCAATGACCAAACTTGCTCAAATGTTAATCATCTTTTATTCGATTCCATAATATTATTATTGTTGCTAGGATTAAAAGACATGAATTGTAGCTCGTTGGCACCTATTATTGCTGCACCATATTCCTCATCCCTTGCTGCATATAACAATTCCATTAGCAACGAAGAAGAACAATTGTCAAACAAAGGATAGTCGAAAAAAACCTTACACTTTTGACCATAATATTTAATGTGTTTGATCACCACATCTTTTAAGCTGCCCCTGAGTGTAATATGAGGAATCATTACTTCACAAATTAGATCACACATGAAGAGGAAGGAACATGATGTTTATTTCTATGTCTATTTTTCTACATCCAATAATTTTACGGAAAAGATGGAAAATAAGAAAAAAGATTTCACTTTTTTAAAACAAGCTCTCTTCTTTTGACAATTTTTAAATCATTAGAAGTGAAAAGCCTTACCTTGGAGACTACCCATGTATGTGCAGGCATGACGTTTTTTCAACTTAAGCATATATGTGTGGAGTCATGCTTTCTAAAGTTGTGTAGCAAGGGATGACACTTTGCCATGCTTGTTAAAGCTACATGGCAAGGGGAGCCAAACTTCTAGGTTTTTCGTCAATCTCAAGGTGCATTTATCACATTTTCGGCTAACCCAAGGCTATGATATGTTTCCATCATAATGGAGTTGAAAGTGGTTAAAGGAGTTGGTTTAGCATGCCATGGAAAGTAAGTATCAAATGCTTAATAAGTTGCCACTATGTAGATAAAACATTGTATTTAATGAACTTTTGTGTGAATGTAGGTCCTAGGAATTGGGGCAATTCCATGTGCATTTTGTAATCAAATGAAATTTGTAAAAACCATACAATTTGATTAACATGTGTTACTTGTCAACTTAAATTCAAGTAGGTCATATTATTTCCATCCATCCAATAACATTACTTGTTGTTTTTTTGCATGTGGATTGGACAAGCAAGTGATGTTCTATAAACTCCTACTTGTTTGTTTAATGGTCAATAGTGGTCAAGTAGATTCTTACTTAAATGGCTAGTAGATGCTTAAGAAAGGTAATCTTGAATTAGAAAATTCCTATTATTTGATTGGTGGTCAAGAATTGTCAATATATTTTTACTTAAGTGGATAGTATATGCATACTTGTTTAAGTAATGGTTAGTAATGGCCAATACATTACTTGTTTCAAGGTCTTTGTAAATTCAATATGGTCAACAATGGTTAGTTCATTATTGCTTGTTCAAAAACTTTAAGTCCACCATGTTAATAGATTCTTATGTAACCCTAAATTAGGTTACATCAACTTCTGGACGTCACTGATCAGGGAAGTTAAGTTGTGTGTTAATTGAGCCGTTTTGTTTCCGTGGCGGCTGCCTTTACTTTACTTCTGCATGGGAAGCTTTGCTGGTTTGGGAGTGAGGTGTTGTACTGAGAGATTTGCATGACGGCTGCACTGAATGGGTATGGAGGCTGAATGGCGGCTCCGAATTATGACTAAGGTCGGTGCTGAGATTATGGAAAATGGCGGTTTGGAGCGTGAAGGAGAAGGCAAGGAGACTAGGAGGAGGATCCAAGG
>Ga0209208_10006694_pt1 | contig 15856 bp, 13 predicted proteins | sample S1TSphfallax_3_FD_187694 | JGI IMG/M metagenome (GOLD analysis project Ga0209208, IMG submission 187694) | Host-associated microbial communities from peat moss isolated from Minnesota, USA - S1T2_Fd - Sphagnum fallax MG (SPAdes) (version 2) | ecosystem: Host-associated > Plants > Peat moss >...
TCTCCCCCCCTCCCCCCCCCCCTCGCGTGTACCAGACTTGCCGCAGTGCAGCAATAGGACGCCCATCTTGTAATCGAACCGCTTGGTGGTGATGCTATAGAGATGAGCGGCGGCATGCTGTCTGCACACAGCCTTCAAGGCATCGACATTGTCGTAAGTGGCCTCGGGAGGGGGGTTCATGGCGTGGTGGTACAAGGAATGGGGGGAATCAGAAAGGCGGAGACGGAGGTGGTGAGAATTAAAGGGAGGAGACAAGATAAGGCGGGGGGGAGGGTGGGAGAAGCAAATCAGCAGGGTGGGAGGATCAGCCCCCATGCAAAAATTAATGTGTCTTATCTAATTCCTCATGAAGAGACTAGTTGGAGTGTGTAAAAAGGGGCAGGGATGTCAACCCATTTGAAAAGAGAGGAAGGTTCAAATGGGAAAACAAAGTTATCTATCAATTCCAAAAGATAAGCATGATTGGACTCTTGGAGTGAAGAAACCAAATTGTTTATTTCTAGACCCAAGATACATTGGCAAACAATTGTCAAATTCTAGAGGAGAGTTACATTGGAAAATTATAAAAATGTTCACCCTTTCAAGAGGAATGGGAGGAAAGAAGGGTTGGAGGAAAAGAAAAAGATTGTACATCCATTATAAAAGGAGAAAGAAATTGGAAGGAAAAAATAAAATTGCCCACGCATTATAGATGTTGACAAGCATGTACATGGGTTTCCAAGTGAAAGAGTAAGTTTGTATGTATGTTTGTAAGGGGATAAAGTAAACTATCCTCACACAAACATAGTTTTCCATATTATGTAAGTGTATTAATTGAAAACTATGAATAGTTCAATATCAACATTGTAAATATTTGTCAAATACATGTACACGGCCCTGTGTAAATGTTTTGGGGCATGTAAATGTAAATACTAAAATTACTTGTAAAGTCACCCTGTCTTTGGGCCTCCTTACATCGCAAACCCTTCTTTGGGGGTATCCATAAAGTAAGAAAATTTCATTGAATCTGTGAATGAAATGCTGAAAATCAGCATTTAAGGCACAAGGTTCAAGACTAATTATAGTAGTTTTAGAAGTAGGACGAGTGAAAGTATATGCAGCAACAGTGGAGGCGCTAAAGAAAAAGGAAAGACAGGGTGAAGCTCACTTCACCACAAAAACTGAGGTCCCCCGACCCTTGAATGCTAATGTTTTTCTTTATTTTGGTAGGTTTTTATTTTCTTGAATTTCACCCTATTTATGATCAAACTCAGGGTTCTAGTGTTGTTTTCCTTACAATAGATAGTTTTACTATATATCTTTAATGACCATAGCTTCTTGCAAAGTCATATGAATTAGTTGTGGGTGTATACTTTGATACATATATTTTGCAATGGGCCATTTAGCTGGCTTATTATAAAAAGATTACAAATTCTCCCCTCCTCAAGTAAAAATCACAGTTCTTTACATTGTTTTACATAGCCATGTAAAATCATATAAATATACATATTTTTACACTTACATGGAGTGTAGGTCCCAAACCATTTATGCACACAACACTCATCTAATAGTTAGATTTGGAAGGTAGAGATAGTAGAAATAGTATATATATGATTGGATTGTACAAGATGCAAGATATTTCAAATGAACCTCTTGGACAAACATTCTAGTGATCTGAGAAATCCAAAAGCTAGAGAACAAACTATTTCAATGTTATATTCTATCAAAACCATGTATAATGAAAAATTTGTAAGTATTATGATACTTTGTATTAAATTTGTTGAATGTGAATTTTGTGCTACATCAGTTCTTTTCAAATGAAAGAAAAAAATCAGCAATTTCCATGGAAATAATAGAACATCAATAGTGTCTTGAAAAAATAATGTGACACTCACAATCACTAGTACTCTAAGTAGTAAACAATACATGGTAATATTGCAGCATTACACAAAGATTGTTAATACAAAGCTAAACAATCAGCCCATAGTTTAATGGGTTTACTCTATATATAGCCAGTTTATTTTTTTCACATTTATAAAGTAGGTAAGTTGGCAATCATGTATAAGAGGACTTAAGCCAAATTTGGCTAGAGGTTAGAGGGGGAGTAGAAAACTTTTGGATTCCTCTTATAATTTGGTGACTTTGTTGGAACCTATGCTCTAAGTAAGGTGATGTCCAAAATATTTCAATTATATTTAATGTGCATTGTGCAAACAAACAGATTAAAATCACACATGGTCAAGTTGTGAGTCATGTTATATCATTTTACTTGATGAAAATTTCAGTTTATTGATAAACATAAATTGAAATAATTAAGTTGATTTTGGAGCAATTTCAATTTAGGACATTCACATCCAAATCACCTAATACACTGAAGGGATAGAAGGTGAGAAATTTTGATATTAGTTTTTGAAGTGTCGACAAAAATCTTCTCCAAGATAAAATCGGGGCTTGTAAATTGCAATAGTGAATTACAACACTAGAAATTAGGATTAGGATGGTCAAAAGTAATTGCAGCCAAATGGTTAAATTTAGGAATCATCTTCTATTTCTTAAATATAGATTCCTACCATTATTTTTATTTATTTACTTGGGGATGATTTCAAAGTTAATTTCAAAAAGATTTTGAATTTTTTGGAATTTACAGTTCTCACTAATCTCTCAAATGGTTCTCATGGTGTTCCATGAGTTCCCTTACCTTCCCAATGGGTTTCCAAAATGTCGCAATAACAAAATTATGAAGATGTAATGTGTATTGTGTGATTCATTTTTAGTTAATTGACAGGGTGGTGCATGAAAGAAATGATTTTCTTGCAATGAGCCTCTTTGATTGACTCATAACTAAAACAACTTAAACTTTTGGTACTCCTAAAATAAAGAGTGTGAACTTTGCACTGTCAAAACAAGAATACAATTGTTTTTTCCTATTTTAAAAATAATAATTTTCATTAAGCTATGCATAAAAGGGTGATAAAAACCATTTGATCTTTTGTGTGTTCAATTATTGCTTCATTATGTTTGAGTGGAATTTCTATTACTAAGAGTGTTAGGGTAACCAAATTGATGATTGAACATTTAGTGCCTGATTGAAGGTCTCCATCTCTCTTGATAATGATCTTTTGTTTTTGAAGTCTAGAAACAAAGTGTAAAGCATTAGAGGATGCACTTGTAGCACTTCATATCACTTAAAAAGAGATTTAAATTGAAGGAATTACAACCCCCATAATTCGGGGAGTTCATAGACTTGAAAAACAAATTCATCACTTTTGACCTAATGATAAGCAACATCACAATTTTATCCCATATGCAGTGCAAGTATTCATTCTTGAAAACATTTTTCGCAAAATGGCCAAAATTCGTGACAAAAAAATCAGGCCATTATGTTGCTCCCCATGAAGACACTTTAAGAAAAGAAGAAAACTTTCAAGTTGCAAGGAAAGAAGTTTAGGGTTTAGGGTGGCCTACCTTGAAATTAATGCTTTCTACAAAGGTATTTGATATTGTCTTTAGTGCCCTGAAATTTTGGACTGGCTACATCGAAGAGTTCCTTTCAGTGAGGCTTGGCTATTGCAGGTTGTAATTGCTTCTCAGTATGGGCCATTTTGTGTGATTAGAGCTCTGAAATTTTGTGCTGGAATGTGGAAGATTTCCAAATGGCCCCCTCTAATGGAGGGGCAATGGTATAAAAGCTATTCTTCTGAAAGGGACCATTTGGATTTAATGTTTGGCATCCTCAAATGTTAAATTCTGGGGCTTGTACCTATGTGGGAGAACTCCTTTAGGTGAGATGTTGGAACTGGGGATTGCAGGAAAGCTGTTGGGTTAAGGTGGTAGGATGTGAACTTGCTCGGATGTGAACTTGCAGTTATCATGATCACTTGAGGAGACCCTGTGCTCCAGAAAAAACTCATCACTAGTTGACACTCTTTGAGCCCTAACTCTTAGAGCCCTAAGAATCATGTGCATTGTTGGGTTTTTGGTCCCTTGTGGAAAACAGGATTGGGTGATGTTTTGAGCTGATATGTTTGTTCTTTACTATTGCAACTCTACTTGTTCCTTGACTTTGTGATGCCCAAAGCTGGGGCATGCTTTGCCTTTCCTTGTTGCCCAGAAAGGAAAGGCTTGTTGCAGGGGTTCCAAATTGTTGATATCTTTGAGATTTCACAAGCTCTCAAAAACTTCATGACAATGACATTTTGATTTTGTGTGTATAAACCAGTGTTGGTCAATTATTGAGAGAATGACTTGTTATCAACAAGGGTTTAAGGGTAGGATATTCATAATTGACATATAGGTACTCTTGTTTAAGAATTAGACAAATATAAAAAACCAGACAAAATATATTCTGCAGAGACCTGATGCATCACAAACTTTTTATCTCACAATTTTGTAGTGAAAATGATGAAAAGTAATAATTTGATGAGTTTGTATTTTTTGCATCTAAATATCGTGTGTCTAAAACATGTATGTAAAATGCACATATAAAAAAGATGAAATATTTTCATGTAATTTTGCACACATATGTTGTGAATGATACATGTTTTAAACACACAATATTTATGTGCAAAAAATACAACTCATGAAAGAATTATTTTCACATAATTTTCACTATCAAATTGTGAGATAGGAAGTTTGTGATATGAGATCATTATGAAAATACATTATTTTGATGGAAACCAAAGACTTATTCATACCCTTCATGTTGTGTCTCAATAAGTTCTTGAGTCCTTTAACATTAATATGATTGATTTGTCATTTGAAAATTTGTTCTATTTTTTCAATTTTAGGTCCACTTTTAGATCCTTTTTTACTTGAATTTGACCAATGTGTGTTACCAATTGGGGATGTGTAAGACTACAGATGGAATGAAGAATTTGTTTTTTGAGGGACAAGTTTCACCTAGAAAAAAACTATCTTGACATTATTTTAAATTGTTATCAAGTTGGGTATACATCAAACATTTCAAAACCAACCCTTACACATAAAAGATGGGTATTATTAAAAAAAATAAAACTTGAAAGATTTATATACAAAGGCATCACTTAAAGAAGCAGATTGATACTAGCTGAGACCAAGTTTTTTCAAAATCTAGTTATGTGATAGCTTGCGTACAATAGGAAAAACAATTTCACAAAAGCCTCACCCTAACAGTTAGCCCCACCAGTTATGAAAAAAGAAAAATCGACCAACATCGATCTAAACTATAAATAAGATTTGCAACATCTACTTCAACATCTGTTTTTGTTCACTCAAGTCATGTTGAATGTTAGATTGTAATTGTTAGGCTTAATTTATCAATTGTTATTTCATGAACTTAGATTCTAGTATTGTATTTGAAGTAATTTGAAAACAAATATTTCAAAGAAGGAAATCGAATTTTGAACCTGTGACGACAAAGTTTTGTTGAAGAGGCAAAGAACCTTTACTCTACAAAAAGTCCTGTACTCACATTGTAGTTAATTTGCTCCCTCCTGTCATCACTAAATCTCATGAAATGTATGCAAGAGACTCACTGAACTGCCCATCTTTGCAGAATCTATTTTATCAATTTGAGGCAGCTGCTTGAAACTTTGTAAAAGTAATTTAGGGTGAGGGCTAAACCAAAAACTTTGGTTTAGGGTTAGTTTGGCCCTAACTCTCATGAATAGTGTCACTCATTCAACCTCTTTTCCTACCCCTATCCGAGTGCAGGAATTCAAATTCTTCTAAAGCACCACTTAGACAAGCAGGGATCTGAAAATTAATTAAAAGGAACACAGCTAATATGAAGGATGGATGCTACAACTTGATCCAGTTTCTTTTATCCTTATGGGGGACTCTCATGACCATGCCTGACCAAAAACAATGTCTGACATGGAGACTCACTTAATTATGGATCAAATTATTGCTTTAGTAAGTGGGGCAATTTTTATTAGTCTTATAATCTGTGGGTTTGGTGTGAAAAAAATAGGATTGTATAGGCCAGAAATTTTCATTGCGAGAGATTGAGAGTTTGATCATGTACCCAATGCATTTTATTTTCTCTTTCGATTTCTATGATGTAGCCTAATGTGGAACACTGCCTACCATAGTAGGTGCAAATTGAGAGCCTTTAAAAATGAGAAATCTTCACATATACAACACAAAGAAAATAATTTCTCCTCAAAAGTAGAATATAGTGTCCAGATGTTTTGTGGTAACTTGCAAGTTGTGCATCTCTCAAATACAATAAGTTCAGAAAGACTTTCTCTTCAAAAAGCCAAATCTAGACTTGAAGTCTTTTTCCAAGTACACAACATAACAGAATTTGTAGCCAAGATTTTTTCAAAACTTGACTCCAAAACACAAAATCTGATGGTTGTTCAATATTGTACAAAGTTGTTGAGCACTCCAGTGCACATGATGCTGGTCCTTAACACCATGAACTCTTGACCACCCCGTGCAGCAATGTTTGATCATTGCAGTACTTGAACTGGTCACTACTGCAGCTGGTTTGGTACAGTATTTCCAAATCTACAAAGAACCTTGAAATACCTTGGATATGTAGCACAGCTTGGGTAAGCAACCAACCATCTGCAAATTCCCCTGCAATTACTTCCTACTACACTGCAACCATATACTCACCTACTAGAAGCATAACATCAATGTAGACCGAAAATATGCATCAGTGTTCAGCTCACATCAAAGTCCTGCATCTTTGAATTGTACAACTTGCAACTGGGGTGCAAACAAGATAAAAGGAGCCACACCTGTCCACTTAGGTGACCGCTAAAATTCAGCAAGTTTGCTAGTCAGGAAGATGATATGTGACAGTTCTTGGGATTGGTTGCAAAAGGTGCTTATATAGAGCACTAATTTCACTTGCTGTGGTAGATTTTAATGTGACTACAACACCAGATGAGAAGAAATTCAAGATAATATATTTGATCCTGTCCTCCAATATTGATCACTCAATGGTCGTCAGCAGTTGCAACTGATCTATGTCTTAGTAATAGATGTTGCCATTTGCATTGTAGTAGTTGTTATTTGGCTGGGATGCAACGCGACCTGCTCCACAGGAATCGGGGCCATAAATGGGCTTCCTCGGACCATATCTCCAAGAAGGAGCTGCAGCAGCCTGTCGGATGTAGTTATAATAGTGCATGTCGTATAAGCTGCCGAAGCTGAAACGTCGAAACGCGTTGCGAAGAATTCGTGGCCAGAAGCTGTTGTGGTGGTGGTGCCCAGGGTAATGGTTTTTGGCGTGCCTCACAGCTTGATGCACCACCTCAGGATTCGCACTGCCGAAGACCGTCAGGTTTTCGTGATATCGGTCGGACATCACACTGTCCACACCTGCAGAATGCAGCAAAGAAAATGATCAGGAACTTATATAACTCTTAACTCTTGAGCACACACCCCTAAAGCTCAAATCTTTTCACTAATTTTCAACATGATCACAATCGATTCAAGCTCTGTATGCTTTCATGAATTTTCATCGGAAGATCATAGTACTATTGCAGCTTGACCGCCTGAGCGTTTCAGTAGCTTTAAGTGAGACGCATGATTTGTTTTTCAAGCTGCACATATCACAATGGGCTGATCCTGGGCCGCTTGCACGTGATTGCAACAAGATTACAGTTGCAAAAATGCATAGATGTCCAGCTGGTTGATTTTCTCAAGCAAGAATTTTTCTTAGGATTCCCTGTGGGGCCATCAAGAAGAACTTGCATTTCTCCTATACAAAACATGAAATGGTTTGTTTGAAAATGGAAAAATTATACAGTGATCCACCCTCTGTTTCACAATGGGAAACCTAGAATAAAACATTGAAATTTTGGTCCCAGGATTTCCCTTGGAGAGATTTCCGTATGTTTTGTTAATTCAACTGTAATTCGTCAGAGGTTTTTTTCACTCTTTTCCCTACAGGGAATGCCAAAAAAGTTTCTTGTGGTATTCGACTTGGAGCTAGCTGGAGTTCCGACGTTCAGAAGGCTTACCAGGCAAACGTCTAATAAAGTTCCTCAATCTGTACTCGCATTCCTTGCAGCACCTGATTTCAATTACCTGCACACGATCGATAGAACCGAAGGTCAAATTGCAAGGTGTTTCCAAAAACAATTCTAAGTCCTCGTGTTGGTAATAGCCGCATGCAACCCAAGTTTCAACAACTGATGCAGGTTGCACCGATCAACTAGCTGGAGATAAATTCCAACATCTCAGTTAGGGATTAAATTTCTATAACATTCAGCTGCACTCCAAGTTCATGATCAGCAACTCATCTTCGAGGTCAGACCATATCTATTTGCTCTCTTGAAAAACCACAAATATTGCATGATCAAGACTGCCCAAATGAACTAGATCAAGTACTGAAGACCACGAAAAGCCATACATACTCACTGGACTCATGTAACGAGTCTGCTGCATAGGGTAGGCGCCCGCATAGTACTGGGGGTCAACAGATTGATACGCGTACTGGTCGTCAGCTGGGTACCTAGTACCGCCCATGTAAAACCAATTGGGCTCCTTGTGATAGACGTTAGAACCATAGAACAGCTGCACATTTAACAAGCACACACAAGTGATCTGAGTTCTGGAATTTGTACAACAATCACACTACGCTCATGATACCATTCCAGACACCCCTGAAGCAGATCCACCAACTCCCAAAACATGACAACGAGGTGGATGCTGCATGGGGTGGTCGTTTATATGTGTGAAGAAACCAACCTCTAGTGCGCAGTAATATATACATGTCCATATTCATGGCTCTGCACTGCAGTGAAATTGACGAATCTGGAAATAATTATTCCCCGAAACTTTTCTGGCATTCCTTGTAGGGAAAAGAGTGGAAACCTCTGACGAATCAAAAGTTGAATTAACAAAAAATAGCGAAAGTTCTGCAGGGGAATCGTGGGACCAATATTTCAAAGTTTTATTCTAGTTTTCCTACTGTGAAACAGAAGGATCATTGCATTTTCCCATTGGCAAACAAACCATTTCATGTTTGCATAGGGGAAATTCAAGTTCTTCTTGATAAATCTGGAAATTGTTCCGTTCAAGACGATGCAGCTCACATTGTGAATCAAGAAAACATGAAAATGCAAACCAGAAGATCCAGCTACATAGCAAGCCAGTGTGCTTAAGTCTTGAGTGATCACACCTCTAACATGCCGGAGCTGGTCATGATTGTTGCTGTAAGAACAGGTTCGAGACGTCTTCGTTGTTGTTGGCAGGCCGCCTGAGTATGTTCCTAAGAACGAATTCAACAAAAACTCAGGATGAAACAAAATCGTCACTCAAGCCAACAATTTTTTTTTTCTTTTGGCTTAAAACACAAAAACCTCAAGCTTGAACACGAATTAGGTCTTGTTTCCTGGACTAATTATGACCAAAGAAGGTATAACAGTTTCGAGTGTAGTGATTCATCATCATTTGCATCTTCAACCAAGAGTGAGTGATGTCAGCGGTGTGCGAAAACCTCATACCGCAAGCAAATAAAAGCCAAGCTCGTCGGCTGCGAAAACGGGAACTTTTGTCAATGGAGCGAAGTGTTGTAGTTATGTACTTTTTGGCTAAATAGGATCTCACTGGGTGGCCCACCCAGTAAGATGGGACCTCCAATTTTGGATCAGTGGTTTATTTTTCAATTTTGTGATGTATCTTGAAGTGGTTATCATCAGAGTTCTTATTTTTGGCGAATTATCACCAAAATTCCCCATTGGTCAAAGGCTGGCCACATCAACAAACAAAAACAAACTTGAAAAAAATGGTCTTTTTGCCATAAAACTTACACATCATTATTAACGATGCCAAATAGTCGCTAAACCTAACCCTTGCGGCCTTTGTACAAACTTCTATTCCATAATCGTTGAAGATGCCAAAAGGACCCTCATTAGATAACCTACTACAACTACTACATCTCTAAACCCTAATTGTTAAGATGTTCAACATGGGGAGAGCCATTGCCATTATTGAACCTTTCACACAATTGTAGGTTGTTAACCCCTCTCCTTAGCTCATGAAAACTCTAAACTCTAAACATTTGTTGCAACATTCTTCCTTTGTCACCAAACTCCACTTCATGACTTAAACAATGAATATTGAAAGCACAAGCACAATAATTACAAAATCTAAGGCAAGAAGCACACAAAATGAGGGATGAGGGATGACGGGAAAACTTTAGTCATGAATTAGGGAAATATATCCCAAATTAATTTTACTTTTAAAGTTTTAGAACCTAAAAGAACCCCAAAAGAAATTGAAATTGAGTTTAAGAAAGAAATAAAGCTTACGAACTAAATAAAAAAATTTAAGAAGTCTAGGCTCCGAAACTACCTTAGGCAAAAAATGTTTTGAGTGAAGACAAGCTTGTCACATATGTTTAGTGCAAAATTTGCAAAAAGGTTATGAGTAAAAAAAGACTCCTTGTTCCCAAGTTTGATTTTCTTTGTAAACATGCTAGTAAGAAGAAAGCTATTTCCCTATGCATGGTTCTCCTAGAGGCACGTTTTACTATGCTAAGGATTGTCAACATGTTAAAATTGAAATGATTTATGTTTCTAGAAGTGGGGAAAGTGTGTTGAACATTAGGGGTTGAAGAAAGTCATTCAATTTGCCACAATTTTCTACCTACTCCAAGAAAGAAATGATTTATGTCTCTAGAAGTGGGGAAAGTGTGTTGAACATTATGGGTTAAAGAAAGTCATTCAATTTGCCACAATTTTCTACATCCTCCAAGAAGGAAAGCCTTAACTGCTTGAATATGAAAGCATGAAATGTTTGTTGTAATTCCTTCAAATGAAGAGCTATCCACATAAACACTAGTGTGACAATATTGATTAGTCCAGGGCTGAAATAATGCATGACATTTTCAAGGCAACCATTATAGAAGCTATGAATGCAACACATTATATTTCCATCTTTGGTGATGAAGCTACAAGTGTTGATAATCAAAGCTAATTGTTCAAACCCAATATTGCTACCCCAAGAGGATGGTCATGATCAAACCTTAGTATGATAAGTCCTATCTTCTATGTCTTTGGATTTGTAGATGTAATTTTTCAAGTTAACAATGAAAAACAATGTTATATCAGCCATGGATTCTCTTTACATTATGAATCCTATGACTTGGCTTTGGTGATTTCTAGCCATTTCATAAATTATTGCACACAAGTTGCCAATATATCTGAAATTGGCAAAAATTGCCATGGTCCAAGTTATTCATTTTATTGAGGATGAAAGGTGTTTCAACAATTTGATTTCATCAAATCTAAACCCCACAATTGATTGACAAGGCATTTAGACCTTTGTGGTTTGTATACATGTGCTCAACAATTTTAAACACTAGAATTTTTTATATCCACAAGCAATTATAGCTTGGAAGGATATGTAAACCTCGTGTGACTTTGAGACGTAATTTTTGCTTGGATAAACTAAGGTCTGATTTTTCATCTTAGGCCCTTAGTTTCCTAAGAATTTTGTTTCTTTGATGGTGGTTGTAAGCTAATAACTACTAAGCGCCCTTTTGTTGTTGTGAATAGTATGGATATTTGTTGTGTTCTATTGTAAGCATCTTGCATTGCAATGGGCAGTTTAGGGGTTCATTTTTTCCACAAGGAAGTTGTCAACAATGAGACATAGTTTGTGTATTTTGTTATTTGTTTTGTGCATTGTATGATATGTGTGTAGTTGTATTGTGCAAGAGAAGGCTTTGTGTTGCACTGGGCAGTTTAAGGATTTAATTGCCCCACAAGTCATATTGCAAAAATCTCCTCCTAAAGAATTTATTCATTGCTAGGAGGGTTTTTTAAACATTTAAGAATCACCTAAATTTTTTAAGGTGGGCCAAACACACATAGCCAAATTAATTTGCATTGCACATTTAAAATAGCCAAATATTTCATATTTTTAAAAAACATATATATTTAAATGTCTTGAAAGTAAAAAGCCAAGTTGCCTACCCCTCATACACACATTTCACCAAACTAGCCATTCATGTCATGGTAAATGCTTCTTCCTAGGCAAGATAGCTATTTTTGAAAATTGAAAAAAAAACCCTAGCTATCATCCATAAGACAATCTAGCCAAATTTGGCAATCACAAATATGAAAGTAAAAAATTGATGGGATATCCTTTTATGTTTTTGGCTACCTACTAGAAGAATCTGGCAATCTAATTTTTAAAATATTTCTTTTGAAAGTTTGGCAACTAGAAAATTACATTTTCGCCATTTTGAAAAGTTCACCATTTGGCAAAAAATTTGCCCCCAAAAAAAATCTTAATATGGACTTGGTTAATATGGATTAACCTTAGAGCAGTCCTGAGTGCATTTTTTTGGGGTTTAGGGTTTAGTGTTTCACCAAAATGTGAAAAAAAGAAAAAGAATAGAAAATTCTACCCAAATATTCCCAATTTTTCCAGAAAAAATTCATAGTAAAATATGTTGCATAGAGAACATAACAAGTGTTGTTGCGTCACTGGCTAACATCCCAAAAGAGATTTACCATTAAATGGCCACAAGTTTTTTAAACCTGTTTATTAAAATAGGTAGAGTGTTCTTTGCAAGGGGTATTAGCCCAGGCCAAAAATTCTTCTCACATCTAGTTTTGTGTTAAATTGATGCCCTTTGAATTCTCCCTTTTTCTAATACCTTTGTACATTTCCCAAATCAGCAGCGTGTTTATAAATAAAGTTGTTGTGCAGGGTTTCGATGAACTTTGAATCTTATCCTGATGATTTGAGTTCACAAGATACTGGAAGTAAATTTTGACGCAACCCTTGCAAAACTTTATTAATAAACACACCATAGATTTGGAAAATGTACAAAGGAATAAGAAAAAAGAAAAGGGAGAATTCACAGGACATCAAGTTAGCTCAAGCTAGATGTCAAAATTCCCAGTTGCTCCCTTAAAAATAGCAACAAGGAATCTCTCCATGGCCGGGTGTTGTGTGTACTTCACCCTCTGAAAGCAAAGGTTCTTCTGGGAATCAATGAAGTGAGACCCACAAGGGATATTTTAGTCGGAGAAACTCTTTGGCTAAAATACCGACTAAAGTGATGAGTGCGACTGACTGATCAGTGACGATGCATTGTTTAGGCTCTCGAGTTAACTACTACTATTATATTTGGTGCCTCACATGCAGTAGGAAATTGAGTTGAAATTATGAGTTACTCTGTAGATTGATCATTAGCTTGACGCCTTCTTGCTTGACTTGGCTGCCATGTGCTTGACTTGAGTGCTTTGACATTAATGTAAGGTATATATTTCAAAATAGTACCTCCATCGGTAGCTTGCTCAACGTATTTCGAGTGAAGGATGACATCCATATATATTGCTTCGGATTATTACCAGTGCTGTGATTGTAAGTGTATATATTTCATATATTTTTAATGACCATACCTTTGTCTAAAATTCATATTAATTAGTTGTGTGTGCATCTCAAAGCTCAACTTTATTTCTGCAATGGGCCATTTTGATTGGCCCTTCACAAAAAATATGATACTTTGACATCTCCTGAACATTAGCATTTTGTACCAATATACAACTACGGTGATCCTATTCCAAGGAATATCTTGAATGCTTCACCTCATTGTTTGAGTAGAAAATTCGTTTTAAACTTTTTTTATCATCATTTTTGTTCTGAATTTTTATAAGAGCTTAGATATTTATGGTGACTTTTACTAATTAATTTAATTTGTTGTGCTGCATCCCAAACCACAAATGTTTGGATGGGGCTTTTTTTTTCTTTTGTGGCAATGGGCCATTTGGTTTGCCCATCACCAAAAATATTATGAAATCCCTCTCCCTCCCCAAATAGAAATCTCATTTTTTACATTGTTTTACATAGCTGAGTAAAACCATGTAAATGTATTCCTTTTACACTTACATTGTTTTTACATGATTGTGTAAAACCATATAAATGTATTTGCTTGTACACTTACACGAAATGTAAGTCCTAAATCATTTACATGCACAACATTGATCAGAACATGTCATTTTTTGGGCTACCAAAGGTACTATGGTAAACATATAAAGGATCCAATGCTTGTAAATTGTGTTATAAAATGAAATGATTGGATTGGATGGTTATATTAATTAATTGAGGTGGTTGATTCTAAATAGTCTCTCAGATTATTCTGTCTCATTTTCCATGGTTATGGGTGAGGATTGGGACACACTTTTTGTCACCAAAATAGGGGTATGGGTGAAGATCTGATTGGAGGAATTGGGGCCAAAGTTATCCCCAAAAAAACATATAAAATGAAAGGACTTTTTAGTAGAGTCAGAAGCCACCCCTGAATCAAGCAGCGAAAGCCTTGATCCTAGGAGTTCCCAGCCGGTCAAGACATGAAGAACATTTCTAGAGTTGAATCTCCATACCAAGTCTCCATATTCCTAAATTCAAACTCAGAATTTTAGGATTAGTGTAGAAAATATACACAATTATGTGACGTCTAGGGAATGCCTAGGTATGAAATAAAAGGCTATATGGCCAATTGTTAGATTTAGAGCTTTGCATTGTTTTCAAGAGTTAACTTTAGTAAACAATAAGTGATGCATCATAGGCTTGTAACTAGATCCAAAGAAAAAATTTGTGGCCAATGAGATTGTTTGAATACACACCTTTAATTGTTTTTAAGGGTTGACTGAGTGCATTAGTATTTACATGTTGCATGTTAATAACATGCAAATTATAAAGAGCTTTCAACAATAAGTAGTGTGGTTTGTGCCATTGGCCCAAGTGTGAACACATTATTTATTCTTCACATTTTCGGAATTGAAAATTTCTAAATTCAGCGATGTGAACATATGAAGGGCTTCACTGATTTTTTCTTCCAAACCCAATTTTTGCAATTTATTTGAATTTCCAGACAACAAAATCCACTCAAAAGTCAATATCGTCCGCACCTTAGCTCTAAAAATTGTGAAATAGAATCTATTAAATCTGACTCCCTGAGGGCTTTCCAACAACACCAAGAGCTCCCCCAAATTTCAATACAGTTTTCAATTTCGATTTAACTTAGTTTTCATTGAGACAATTGTTCAATAATCAACAACTTTCACACTGCAGCTCCAAACAGTCTCAAACCAAGTCTGTGCACCCTAACTCATTGAAAGCTTTCTGCAAACACCAAGAGCACAGCAATAAGTGCCGTGGTTTGAGAGATCTCAGCTTGACAAAACAAAACAAACTACCTTAGATCTCAGCTTGAAAAAACAAAACAAACTACCTTGCTTCATAGATAGATACAGAGATTTTTTACACATCATTCTCTGATTTCACTCAAAGATTTTACTCAGAGTGAACCTCATACGAATAGACACAGTTCTTGCACATTACTTGTCCTATTTGTTCTGGAAAAATCTGGGTTCATTTAAAGAATTATTTCCTGTTTCACTTGGCACCAGTCTAAGAAGGTCCTTAATGTTCTACACACAATTTTCAGGCTCATTGGCGAATTTTTCCTAGATGGTCCTTTTGGGCTTTCGAGTTTGCCATGTTTCTGTCATCTTTTGTAGGCTTTAAAAAGGATAAGGATGGAGAGAGGGCATCCATGCCTAAAGACACCTAGCCATCTTGTATTGGGTCCATTGCCAGGAAATCATCATCCAATGAGAGTATACTTGACCATGCACAGCGACATGTTTTTGACAGACCAGCATTAGACGGGTGCAACTAATTCCCTGGGCCCTGTAAACAACTCTCTTTTTATTTCTATGAGGATTTTGAGGGATCTCCCCTACTACAAGGACCCTATTGCCTTATGCCAAAGGGGGGAGGGGGGCGGGTGTCCTCCTAATTTTTATAAGTTCCTATGTTCCCATGGACGAAAGAACGAGAGAAGCCCTTATATAACAAGTGGAGGTGGAATCTGTTTTTCTTGCAACTATTATATTATTTTATTGGGTATGGT
>Ga0209208_10006695_pt1 | contig 15855 bp, 12 predicted proteins | sample S1TSphfallax_3_FD_187694 | JGI IMG/M metagenome (GOLD analysis project Ga0209208, IMG submission 187694) | Host-associated microbial communities from peat moss isolated from Minnesota, USA - S1T2_Fd - Sphagnum fallax MG (SPAdes) (version 2) | ecosystem: Host-associated > Plants > Peat moss >...
TTTATGTCCTGCTCTGAAATAAGCAGCAATGCAAGTAAATATATCATGGTTCAATGGCATTCTTTGCAGGAGGCCATGGACTAGATTGTTATCTGTTAGACATTGCAGATGTTATCCAACCTGTCTGGTCAAGTATTTTATGCACATATAGTTTTCTATATCAAGCAAAAAGGGATTGTTGGTTAGAAGGTTTTACTACAAATCCTTGCTGGTTGGATACCATAATTGATTAGCTCCAGATGTGTAAGCATACAGAACCTGGCAGTCCAATTTTTTAGTCTGAAGGAATCTGCAGGATAGAGACATGGATGCATTGTGTGCTCCTGCTTGGACTGTCAAAGAGCACCATGTCCTAAAGGCTTGAGCATATGTGTGCATGTTCTGTTGTAATATACTTGTGTCATGAACTCATCAAGCTTAGAGCCATGCCCAACTGGTTATATCTTAGTTGTCTGTGATTGGATGTGCAAAAGTCTTAAATATTCAGTTCATCAGAGTAAATGAAGGTTGGTAACAAGCAGCCAAGGGCATCATCACCAAGCATGGAAGAACCTCAGAAGAGTCCACAAAGGTTGGCAGCTTCATTCACCATTTCTTCAAAGGTCCAATCTTTACATTGTGAATCCAAGTTCAGATTTCTTGCAAGCTCCATCTCCTTCTTGTTAATCTAACCACCACAGACATGTCTCATGCTCTAAACAATCCCAGGAGATTGTATGTGTGAGGAATCAAATAAGGGAAGAGGCAAATGCTGATATTACTGGGACAGGCACAAAAGAACCAGCATCAAAAGAGCAGTACCTCATCATAGATTTCATCATTGTTTGCAAAGTCACCATCCTTCCTTGGCAGAATATGAACATGTACATGAGGCACAGTCTGCCCTGCTTTTGGTGCATCCTGCAGTCTCACCGGGCAAGATACACAAGGTCAGACTAACATTGTGGGTATACACAAAGCACCATACAGAAAGTGAAGATCCCTCTCCATGGCACGACCATAAGAATGAGGTTTAGGGTAATGCATGAATCTCAACATTAATCCCCTACTTTCATTCAGTCTTTCTTTGTTTGATGTTCATTGCTCTTAATACACACAATATTACAGGTTGCATCCTTAGGTTGGTCACAAAACATTGTCAATGAGTCCAGAATGAAGTGCAACATTGATTCTAACAGTCTGCACTTTCAGTAGCAATCAGTCAAAAATCTGCTGATAACTTCCACGCCCATATACTAGTTATCCCATCTTCATTATGGTGTCCTAGCAGGTGCTGCGGACAGAGGAACAGAAGGATGTGCATATGGACCTGAATAGTAAAAGTCAAAGATGAAGCCTTGTAAAAGGGCTTTTTCCAATGTGCTTTGCAGTGAGCCACAAGTCAGACACCTCCTCAGAAGTAAGATCGAGAAAGCAGTTCACCACTCTTCGAGGACTCACAAGCAAATGTTTAAAGCTTAGTCAAGGTATTATTCTCATCTTTTTAATGATTCTGCAAACATGACACTAGTGTGAGAAGCCCAAAATCTATGAAGTAGGAAGGCTTTGCTAGAGTGCCTGACAGTAGCCTCTGAGAAAGTCAGCTGTAAAATACTCAAATTTATCCAACAGATTGATAGGTGCTGAGGAAAAACCATAGCTCTTTGATCATTGAAAATAAGACTGTGGAGAAATTAGTCTTATAAAATATTGGCCTGAAGGATTTGTATGCCTGAAGACGATATGACCTGTGTGTACACAGACATGGAATCAATGGAGCTTAGTTGAGTGAGTCCTCCATATGAGGCACATCGCATTGCAGCAAAGGAAGAACAAGATTTGCTGGTTTCATAATTGGAGGATCCAAGCTAATCCCACTCGCTATCACAATGTCTTGACAGACATGGAGAGAGAGAGAGAGAGAGAGAGAAACAAAAGATAAGTCATGAGTACAAGTGTTACCAGGGACAACAGGCTTCAGATTGACAAATGCATATGAAAAGTCAGTGACCAAGAACACTTCACTGGGATTGATTTTGAACTTCCCAAAGTAGGTCTCATTGATCTGTGAAAAATGATCCCACAGAAACTTGCATGCCCCATATCACAAACCAAAGAGGCCAGGGAAAAGAATAATTTGAGATCATTTAACTAAAGAGATAAAATTGTACTTGTGGTGAGACATACTGGGGGGACATCACTACTGGTGCTCATTTTCTCCCTCTTATTTCCACTTGTCCTGGCAAAGCCTTATCACACCCCTATAGATCTAAATCAATGGAGTGGAGGCTAAACCCTAGAATTCCCTTCTCATTGGATTCTCCTTGCAGTATAGATAAAGGCATCCTCAGCAAGAGGAGGCATTCTCTGCTGCCATCTACATTGAACATGATCCATTTGATTCTTGAGTTATATGAAATTTTGTGCTACAGATTTTCTTGGTGATGCTCCCTGGACAACAAGAGCCTTTGCAATTTTAGACAAATAAAATAACTCAGTACACAAGAAGAGGTAAAATTGAATTGGGGATTCACCTGTTTGCATTGAAAGCCTCGGGTGTCTGGGAGAAGCCTGTGACCATTGACATCCAGATTTTATGTGGTGAGTGATGTTGACAAGCTCCCAAGAGGCTGGCGATACTGCCTGCTCACTGCTTGATACATGAAAGGTTGATCTACAGATATGGCCTCTGGTCTGGCTACCACTCAGGAGCAGCCTTGTGAAGGATGTACAAAACCTGAACATGAATGGTGACCAGTGGCTGGCACAATGCATTTTTGGCTGATGGAGGATTGACAAGAACTCCTTGAAGAACTAGAATGCCAACTGAAATCAAAACCAAGAAAGTTAGCCAGCATATGGAGAAGAGAGAGAAGGTCTGAGAAGAATATATATATATATCTTCATAAGTACTGAGAATTTCTCCACACTTGTGATTTAAGTAAAAGCTAAAAAGATTCAAGAGATGACTAATTAAACAATTTTATACATATTTCAGATCTGACAACATAACAGCAACCAATTGTAAACCATGAGAAAGAGGAAACCCAACCCTAGAGAAAACAAGACCGAAAACAGAACTGGAGCAGTTTGAATGACAGTGGTGGTCATGCACATGTTCAAGGGCAATGTAATGGCATTGTAGGTGGTTGATGCCATTGACATCCCAACCACTGTCAACTCCCAGCAATGGTAGTGGGGACTAATCTCAAATGTTTAACAATTTACTGAGTTTCTGTCACAAGAGACAAGAAGCCACAAGAAACACTCGGCCATGATAATGGATAGCCCAACAAAGCCTAAAAGAGAAGGAGAAGACCAAAAAAACCCAAGAAGAAACAGGTCTCAAATAAAAACTTTGCGGTGAAGATCAACTTTGTTTTTCCTCTCTTATTATTTTCCCATATGATTTTTAATAATTCATCATTATTTATATCAATGTTAAATTTAAATTAAATTAATATAAATATCATGGACATGAAAAGGTACATATTAATTTATCTTTTCATATCCATGTTGGTGGGTAGGGAAAAGGAATGAAGTAAGTTACTAAGAAATGAATGAGATCATTATTGTTCAAAATTGATAGTGGATTGATGAGAGAACAGAAATGATAAAAACATTGAATTTTCCCATAAGCTTTCCACCCAACCTTAGAATCACAAAGATGTTATAAACCTTATGTTTCACCCCCAAACTTTGTCCTAATCTAAATAGGAGGTGAACACCTCTACATGCTCCATGTAAATGTTGCCTACCCTAGAAGTGCATACACAAGGCCAACATCTCATGCATTGACTCAAGCACATGCAAGCACATGCACAAGGCCATTGACTTAACTTAACATATGTGATAGTCCGAAAAGTTTGTGCATGTAACATAAATGTTTCAAACAATTATAACTTGGTAAAAATAATTTAAGTAACTTGGTAGGAAATTCATATCTAACACCCCCACTCAACAAACTATCACACTTAATCACATCATCGAGTGTCAAAAATATTCATCCTTGTCAACATAAAGTCCTTTGGTCAAAATATTTACAACCATATTCTTTGTATTGCAACACACCAACTTAACAAAAAAATGATTATTATTCTTTCACACCAAATGATAATGAATTTCAATATGTTTCGTGTGAACTTGAAAGATTAGGTTCTTTGACAAATATATACAACTTTGACTGTCATCATATATAACAATGGGTTTCATTTTTGGAACACCAATGTTCCCAAAAAATGATCAAAACCACATTGCTTGTTTTGTTGTTTATGTTGTTACCATACATTGAACTTTTGTTGATGACATAGTAATAGAGGTTTGTTTTTTGTTGTTCCAACTAATAACACCATTTCCTAATAAGAAAACATAACTTAATGCGGATTTGTGATCATCCATATTGTCAACCCAATTTACATCACAATAGGCACACATCTATGTGCTTCCATAAATAATATCATAATCCCTAATATTGGGACATTGATTTTGGTAAACATTCATTTAAGAATGCACTTGGCCCATGTCTTTTTGTCAATTCTTTGGTTATGATAAGTGTCCCTTTTGAAATACATTTGGCCCTTCATATTATTGTGGAACTTTAGTTATGGTTGACATTTATTTCAAAATGCGTTTAGCCCTGGATATGGTTTACATTCTTGTTAGAATGCACTTGGCCCTTCATGTTCCTTTTAAAACTTTAATTATAACTTACATTCTTGTCAGAATGCACCTAGCTTTTCATGTTCCTTTTGGAACTCTGGCTATGAATTATATTATTGTCAAAATGCACTTGGCCCTTCATTTTCCTTTTAGAACCTTGGTTATGGCTTACATTCCTTTCAAAACATGCCTAACCCTGACTATGGTTAACATCCTCACCATGATGCATTGTGCCCATAATAACATCCTCGATGTTTTTATTGAACCACATACCAAAGTCCATTATGCCTTTCAAATAACGGAAAATTCGTTTCATTACAATCCAATGTGATTGTTCAAGATTAACCATAAACTGGTTCACAACCCCCATCGCATGTGTAATATCAGGTTTTGTGCATACCATTGCATACATGAAATTTTCAATTGTGTTTTGAAACAAAATAGCCTGCATTGCTTCCAAGTTTACATCACTTTGAGGACATATATCTTTTGAAAGCTTGCAATTGGTTATAAAGGGAGTTCATATTGATTTACTTTCAACCATTCGAAATTGCTTCAACATACTTCCAATGTACTTGCTTTGGTTCAAATAGATCGTTCAATTTTGTTGAACATGATTGATTTATATCCCTAAACAATACCAAATCTCATTTAAATCCACCATTTCAAAGTTTTTCAAAATATTTTCCTTTGTATTTTTCAACAAAGCCAAGTCATTAAAGGTCACAATCAGATCATCAACATGCAAAATTATGATCACACAAGATCATAATTATGGTTAGCTAAACTCCTTTCAAACTCCTAAAATAAAAAAACGCATTAATCTTATAATTACATTCATGAGGAGATTACCTCAAACCATACAAGGATTTTTTTAACTTACGTACCATATTCTCCTTACCCTTGACCAAAAAGCCCTTTGGTTATTGCAAATATATTTATTCTAAAAGATTTCCATTCAAAAAATAAATTTAAAAATCCATTTGGTGCATTTCGAGATCTTCAATGGCTACAACTACAAACATAGCTCAAATTGATTCCATTCATGCAATACGGGAAAATGTTTCATTGAAATCAATACCTTCAACTTGTGCAAATCCCTTGGCCACCAAACAAGCTATATGCCTTGCCACAAAGTCATCGGCATTATATTTGATCTTGAAGATCCATTTGCAACTCATTGGTTTATGATTAGGTGGAAGATGAGTAAATATCCAAGTTTTATCATCTTGTAAAGATTGAAACTTAGATTCCATGGCCTTTTTCCAATGTTGTGAATCTTCACCATTCAAATTATTTATAAAAGAATGGGGTTCATCAACATCAAAATAAAAAATACTTGAAGGAGTCACATATTTCTGAACCTCTATTGGATTTTCTTATACCTATTGAGAAGTTTTTTCATCCTCCATATTTGATTTTTGATTTAAAACCATCTATTTTGATCCAAAATCCAACCTTGAAACCATTATTTCCTTGTTAAAGTTTCCATATTCGTCAAAAATAACATCACAACTAATGATAACATATTGGCTTATAGGGTTGTATAACTTATAACCCTTAGTCTCTTCACAATATTTAATGAATATGCATTTGCCACCTTTGGAATCCAATTTTGTCTTTGTTTCCTTTGACACATGAACAAATGTAACACAACCAAAAACATGTAATGACTTATGGAAGGTTTGGACCCACACCAAACCTCTTTTGGTGTCATATTAAAAATTGTTTTGGTAAGGAATTCAATTTTAAATATATGTTGTAGTTGCCATTACTTTTGCCCAGAAACTATGATATAGCTTCATATGTTACGACATACATCACACATTTTCAACAAATGTTTGATTTTTCTTTTTAGTTACACCATTTTGCTCTAGTGTGTAAGGAGTGGTTGTTTGTTCCACAATGCCATTTTCTTTGTAGAATGCATGGAAATTTTTAGAGTTATACTCCTTGCCTTCATCACATTTGATCTCCTTTCCAATCTAGTTTTCTACCAAAACTTTTAAAAGCCTTAAGCTTGTCAAGCATACCAAATTTAGTCTTCATGGTATTAAAAAAAGTTTTCCAAGAAAAATCATCAATGAAAGTTATAAAATATTTTGTTGAGATGTGTTGCCATAGGACCACATAGGTTTGTGTGCACAAGCCCAAACATTTCCTTTGCATAGTAACCCCCATGCAATGGAAATTGAAAGTACATTGTACAATGTTGTTTACCATACACACATCCATCACAAAAACTCAAGTCATGATCTCCATTGAAATTCATGCTTTCAACAAGGTTATTTTTGTCTATGGTTGTTAAAGCTTACGTAAAATCATGTATGAGTCTTTGATGCCATAAATCACTCCTTTTAATCTTGGTGCTACATTTTCCAACCAAGGATTGAGAAATTCCAATTAATTTATATAACTTTATTTCTTGAATAGTTTTAACAATCACCTTATTTGAATTAAAAGACTTCAACCAACATTTGGTGGCTTCAAATTCCACCTTGAAACCTTTATATGTTAATTGATTAATTGATTGCCAATTATTTGCCAATTTTGGGACATACAACACATCTCCAATACATTTAAAAATCCTATTTGGCAAGTTGAAAACAATAGTGTCTTTCCCACATACATCAAAAATATTATTGTCTCCAAGATTTACTTTGTGATTCAAAGTAAATTCGTGAAAGGTTGATAATACTTCTTTTTAAAAGGTCAAATGTTGTGAAGCTCTAGAATTAATAAACCAAGCATCCCTACAAATTTTAGAAATAGATAAAGAAGTCACAAGAAGTTCAAATTTTCTTGTTGTGGCTATTTGTGAAAGACCTTTGAATTTGTTCTTTCCAATATTGTTTATTCTTGTGACATTCTCTTGCAAAATGGCCTTTGGTGGCACAATTGTAACAAGCTCTTTTGTTCTTTTGCTTTTCATTTTTGAACTTTTTCCTATCGACAACCCTTTTGAACTTCCTAGAAATACCCTTAATAGTTAATGTTTCATGTTTTATACAATAGTTGAACTACATTTCTCACTTACATCACAATTCTTCTTACAACAATTATTTACTAACTCCATAGACAATTGATTAGTGTGGGTATTAAGTGAAACCACAAGGGTATGGGAAATGGCAAATTCCCTAAAAGTGTGAATGCCAAACCTTCATTATAAACTTGATGATCAATGTTTTAAAACTAATGTGAAATCATTTTAAGCTTGTCAATATGAGCTTGCACTAAGGTGCCTTCCTCTGTCATAAGATTGTAGAGCTCTTGATGTAGTTGCAATTTGTTGCCAGCATGTTTTCTGTCAAATGTTGCACAAAGATTGTCCTGTGCATCTTTTATAAAGTTCCTACATGTGTTACATGATGCAATAGAAAATCAATAACATTTAGGAGAATTGTTCCATGAGCCAATTTATCCTTCTTCATGAACAAGTAGTGTTCAAAGGTGCTTCCTTTAAGAATAATCTCTCCAAATTCAGTTTTATGAGGTGATCTCCCACAAATCCTTTTAATGCAAGAGAAATTCTATCTCCATCTCCCATGTGTGAAAGTTATTGCCATTCAATATTTCAAACATCAGAAACGGATGCCATGATTGTGAGTAGAACAATGCTAGAAAATGAAACACCTAAAGCTTTGAACTTTATAGCAAAATGTTAAAAAAATAAGAAACACACCAATTGTCTCAAAACTTTCAAAAACTATGTAAAACAACTTCAATATTTCTTTCCTTCAAAAGTAACCATGCTCTTATACCATGTTGGAAATCGACAACTTATCAATGAAAAAATATAAATGATAAAAACATTAATTTTTATGATGAGCTCTCCACCCAACCTTAGGATCACAAATATGTTGCCACAAACCTTGTGTTCCACCCTTGAGCTTTATCCCAATCTAAATAGGATGTGAACACCTCCATGTAGATGTTACCTATGCTAGAAGTGCATGCACATGCACAAGGCCATTGACTTAACTTACTTAAGATATGTCATTGTCCCAAGTAATTATAACTTGGTAAAAGTAACTTAATTAACTTGGTAGGAAGTTGATATCTAACAATTATAAAAATAAAAGTCAGTAATAAGAAAAGTTAGGAGGAAAGGAGATAATTATTGAGAAAAAAATGAAATAGCTAGGCTTGGAAAGAGGTAGGAATGAATTGTTTTTGGAATTGTTTAGGGATGACAAGGCAAAGGATTATGCAAAAGCTCCAATATATCACCTCCTTGAAAGTTTTCGTCATTAGATTTTTTTGTATGATAACATGAGTCCTTATGAAATATTTGTGCTACTACGAAATCTTATATGACATAATTGTCCTCAAATGAAGCAAACTATTGGGTAAAAATTGCTTTGCAAGGTACTAAAGATTTATGCATAGTTATTGTCGTCATTTGCAACATTTGTTCTATTGAATCACAATTAACATCTTATTCCCAAGAAGAGTCATATTGCATCAATAGTCAAATTGGTGATGCAAGTTCTAGAGTTCAAGTTCAAACTAACATCAAACATGTACACTCAATGGAAGTCAAGCAAAAGTTCATCGTCTATAAGCACTCAAGAAATTCAAGGCATTGCCAAAGTTCATAGTTTCATTCATTGTTAACAAATTAATATTGTTTGCATGTGAAATGTGATAAAATGAACATTCTACATGATGGTGTTGACTTGCAAAATTCTAGCCATTTGATACTATTTTAAAGCCAAAAATATCATTCGCAAGTGGATTGTGTAGATTAGAAATCAACTTGGATGTTACACATTTAAAGGGAATGGATGTTTGATTGCAATAAATTTGTTTGGGTATCAAATTGGAGAAATATATCCCATATATGGCTACAAGCTCTCTATTGTTGGTTAATCTTTGCAATGACACACCTGGTAATTTGGAATCAATTCAACATGCACAAAAAATACCCACAATACATCAATTTCTAGACTTGACTAACAGCACTACATTGATTCTCAATGGGTAGTAGTTGGTCTAGACTTGACTAACAGCACTACATTGATTCTCAATGGGTAGTAGTTGGTCAAATGGAGCCCAACAATCAATTTGTATTTGTCACCCATGCATTATGCAAAGGTTTGCTTATTTTATGTTGTCAATGACACATTGTTTTGTGGCACCTGCATATGATCATCATTGATGTTGTGCAAGTATTGCACAAATTACTGGTCAGCTTTTGTGTCCTTGAAGTGTTGATACCAGTCTAGGAGAGGTATTTGATTCTGTTATTAACCATAGTTCTGGTTCTTTAAGCATTTCAGAATCCAAGAACCACCAGTTCATGTTATTTCCAAAACTTCAGTGCCAGTTTCCATTATAGAAAACTGGTGGTTTCACAGGTGGTTTTTTGAATAATTTCAAAATTTTAAGGACTATGGTTATATATCAGTACAAATTCTTTGAATTTGTTTGGAACACAGTTATGAACCCGAAGAACCAAGGCACAAGTTTGGTGCACTCTCCAACACCTGCCCAACACTGCTTAAATACTTGAATGAGAATGAGCATGAGCCTGGTCTGCACTTTGTATCCCACATTCACAGGGTCGCTCCTGATTCATTAATGCATACCTGCATGTTCCAGAGCCATTATACAGTCATCACACCTTCCAGTGCAAACTGAAGATATGGTCAGAAAATGGAAAATTGGCGGCATAGGATTGCCAAGCTGTTGTCAGAGGCTTGAGCTAAGAGAAGCAACCCCACCCACTCTCCAATGGGCAGAAGCAGTTCAAAACCCAATTCAACAAACCACACACAGACACATGGTGCACGAAAACCTGCTTGAAGAAGGGGACATGGCAGGCTGTCTCCAGTCACCTGCCAGTGTGCATCACAATTCATTGAGATGCCAAAACTCCTTCAATTACAATCATGCACAGCTACCTCATTTCACAATGATACTCAGCATCATGAATCCTTGGGAGGGGGGCCTCCTACATCACTCAAATGATCCCGTAAACTCTAAGTTTCATTCCTGACAACCCTAACTGACTGCAGTTTGGAAAACACTAATCATGAAGGTAATCAACACTAGAAGTAAATATTGACCTCCTTGCCATCATTCATCTCACTAATATGCTCCTTGGCTTCTGTTAATGCAACCTGCCAGATCCAACAATGAATGTCAAAAGACAGATTTTTGACATTTTAAAGAAATCCACTGAGAAAGCCACAGATTCTACAAAGAAGCCCATGCAGAGTTGCAATCAATACTTGCAAGGATAGCATCGACCGCCACCTCAAACTGTTTCTTTGAAAGAGAAACCTAATACAATGTTCTGTTCCATAAACAGACTGATTTCACTAGAAATCATAAGCAATGGGTTCATGAATGCATGGAGAGCACACCTGGCCATATTTGGTGAAAAAGTTACTGCTTAGATTTAATGTAGTTACTGCTGCTTCTCCATTTGCTTTTAAAGCTTGGGCTAGTGCAAATGCTCCCTTGTCCTGATATTAGGGCATACCAGAAGTGTCAGTTCCAACTACAAAGACATCTCCTGCTTTGGAGGAAAACCTTCAAACTTCATCAAGATTACAACAAAGCCATAACTTTGGAAAAAGATTTGCTAACAGCATCCTCGAGTGCTTAACAAGCTATGCTGCAAGCATACCCTAATTTCATTGAATCCGAGATCAAGCGATGTAAGGTGTTCATTGACTACTCGTAAACTCCGTGCAAAAGCTGCTGCTCCCTGCAAGAAGGATGCCTCCATTATTAACACCCATCTGATGAATCAACACTCAATAACAAGCCTGCATATTGATCCCATCATACCAGCTGTGTCTGCCTAGTCAAACGTCTCAGTACAGCAAAAACTGATGAGTTGCTGATTCAGCTATGCAACATTTGGAACTGAAACTCCAGGAATGAAAATTTTATATCATGAATGATAACACACATCATCACCAAGGGAGTTTGCCCGCAAGTCTAGCGTTGTTATGGTTGCATTGTATTGCAGGCACTCTGCAAAAATCTCTGCACCCTTCACACCTATCTGCAACAACATACCACCAGACAAAACATCAGAGATGTGTTCAACATATGAATCTTCATTTTCACAGCTAATTGCTAAATGCCATGGATGGAAAGGAGGCTTTGGAAAAGAGAAGAGTCAAAGCTAGAGAAAAACAAAGTCTTCAATGGCCAACAACTTGCAATGCCAGTTTCCATGTTAACTAGTTTGCATAGTCAGATATGCAAGGAGGAGGACAACCCAAATAAAAAACAGTTGTGACCTTATGACATGGACAATCAACCAAGATGAACACAGAGATGCAATGGGCTAGTGAGTATAGATGGACCTGACACCACCCCAAACGCAGAGTCTGAACATTGCCATGGAACTTGAGAGTTTCAGCCAGCACCTTTGCACCAGCGGGCCCAATTGGATTGTAACTAAATTCCAACTGCAATTGTCAACAAAGAGCAAACTAATTAACTTTTGTTCCAAATTTTGTTCAACACTAGCAACACACATAGCTGTATATGCTGCTGGTAAGCTCATAAACATTTGACCACTAAAAGTTGGACCTTGACAACTTTGAAATGAAGTAGCCAGACCATGCCAAATTGGTCTACGTGTTCAAAACATAGAAATTGTGACCTCATTGCAAGTTTCCTATGTGTCAATCCAACTCTAGTATTCATCATTGTCCACAGGCGAGAGCTGGCATTTCTAGCTCTTTCAATATGGTCCTTCCCCATCCTATGGTAAAAAATAGAGACACACACCCACACTTAAGGCTGTGGATATAATCACAACTGCCAATCTTTCAAATGAAATTCCAAGATAATGTGTAACAAAGCTGGTTGCTCTGATACAAGTTCACTCTCAATTAACCACACAATTGCAAAGGAATAAAAAAGCTCACATACAGTAGTAATTGTGGAATTCTCTTTCAGAGCACTTGCAATCTCTGAGGTACCCTTTGCACTGATGTTATTTCCACCCTGAAAAAGTGCCAATAGTCATATCAGAGCCTGTCTAATCAGCTTTCAGGTCTGATGAATATCCTGATGATTTGATTTAGATGGCATGAATATCTTCTGTTGCATTTTGAAAAAAGCAATTGATCGGTGTTTCAAGGTTTCCATAAAAGCTACTCCTACATACAAGTGAGGAACTAGGTGGGGGATTTACCAAGTCAATAGTTGAGATAGACTTGTTGCGCTTCAGAGCATCTGCTATTCTCTCAGCTCCCTGGAAAGTACACCAATAAACAGCTCTCAGATAATCTCATGGTGCATATACTAGATGGTGAACCACAAACACCTGCCCACCTGCTGATTATAAAGTAAATAAGTGTCAATATAAAGAAACATGGAGGACATAACACACCTGGTCACCAATGTCATTCATGTACAGATTCAACCACTGCACACTTTTGGTCTTTTTGATGTATTCTGCAACATGGAATGCTCCTTTTGAACCAATGTTGTTGTTTCCAATGTCCAGCGTTGTAATCTTCCCTGTACTTAGGAAGAAGAGAATGGTCAAGGTTGTCAAAAATACCTCTAATTGACAATTGGATGGGTCCCACCCAGAGAATCCTTATACTAATACAATATTTCTACAGTCAGCTTGCACATACGAGCAGAACGTACCCTTATGAGTCATCAAACCCATCATCAATTCACGGGCACCTTCATTTCCCATAGCATTGCCATGAAGATGCACTTCCTGTTTATCAAAAGCACAGCAATTGTGAGACATACTGATTCAGAGACTCTGGTCAAGCAAGAAGTGCAAATTAGAATATCCTCTAATCTAAATTTTAGAGCTGCTACTCACTCTGAGATGCTTGTTCCCTTCCAGACCCTTGGCAAATGCAGAACCTCCAAGGGCACCACCATAGTTCCCACTGGAATACAATGCAGAAAGCCAATCAGTTGGTGTTTAGTTATCACAAAGGAAATCTCATCTAGTGCTGAACCATAACCTGCAATTTGACATGCACCTCTGTTTCTCAGGTAACTAACTCACTTGAGATGTATTGAGCGAAGTTTTTTATTCAAAGTCAAAGCCTCTGCAATTGCAGCAAATCCCTGCCAAGCACTGAAGTAAGCTCAAAATCTTGAACAATTCATAACATTTTGCAGTAAATGCCATAAGATGAGATCAACACAACGGAACATTGAGCAGATAGAACATCCAGTGGAAGGAAAAAAAAGAGTTGAAGGCCTAGAAGTGCATTTACCGAGTAGTCAATAACATTATTGTTGAGCTCCAGACTAGTGATGGATTCATTCTTCTTCAGCATCCCTGCAATAGCTTTTGCCCCCTACAAAGGCATCACATTACTCAGATTGATGAACTATAAGTAGGACTCTCCTTTATCCTCTTGATCTCATAGGAGCCCCAATTCTAAGTTCAACTTCATAGAGAGAGAGGTGTTCCAGCTGCAGATCCTGTCAAGTTATGCTTTTGGCTTTCTACAAAGGGTTTCTGAACATTCATGTGTCAATCAAAGTGGTGTGAGTGAGTACCAATACTTTTTCTGGAAAACTAATTTGACCAAAAGGCATGAGTGAAACCTCATATCTGCTAGCTCTAGTCCTAACCTCAGTATCATTGTTCTCAGTCATTGGATATGCCATATTACCTCATCACCCAGATTTACACTGTTGAGCTGTAGCTTTGTAATGCCCTTATTCTTTTCCAATATGGGTGCCAGCTCCTGCCATACAAAAGCACTCCAGGAATTTCAAACCAGGATCCAAGCAATGACAGTTTTAGATTAACCACAGGTAGAGAGATGGAACCAAGTAATTCAGAAAATAGATGGTGCACACACCTTGGCTCCCTCATCACCAATGTTGTTTCCAGACAGGTTTAGAGTCTTGAGGTATGTATTTGTGGGCAAAACTTGGGAGAGAGCTTTCAGCCCTGTAGCAGTGATGCCATTAGCAGAAAAATCCACTGTCTCCAAAGTCTGCCTCACCAAAGGTAAACTCAGAAATCACCTCACCAGGTACATTGTCCTCTTAGAGCAATAATAAACAGAAGACATCAGTGATGATCCATTTGCTACATTGAGTGACAAGAAAGTGAATTTTCCTTATTGAGTAAACTAGGGTGGAAAACAACCAGCAGGACAAACAAAACTCCAAATAAATTTGTGGAATTCTGACCCAGTGGCTATGCTGCTGACCTGATTGAATGCTAAAACCTCTGCCAAAAAGATAAAACCTTCATCTCCAAAATTTTTGCCTGTATCAATGACAAAATTTGGTAAGGGATTAAGCCCACAAATCTGAAGGCAGAAGCCAACTTGGTGATAGCTTTTCATCTCAAACTTGAGGTTGGCCGTCTGAGAGCAAAGACCTCATACTGATTACCTACTCATTTAGGACTTGCAGGTGCAAAAAGTCTTATGAGAAACATAGAAGGAGGTTGCATCAGAAAAGCATTTACCGGCCATATCAACATCCTGGAAAGTACGAAGCTCTCGTGCAAATTCATTGAGCCGAGCCAACGATTCTCGCCGGAACTTCTTATCTGCTCCTCCTGAAAAATCTATTCCACCGGATGGAGATGGTAGGGTTGATAATCCTCCCCTTTTGCTCACCCACTGATAAAGCACTGTTCAAACAACCACTGACGCCACCTCTCAGAATTGTTGTTTGTTATCAAGTACAATGTGATTTCCATCCTCAAACATAACATACAGAAAATTTACACTTTCTCAGCATTGAACACACCAAACACACAAAAGGGGAGCTTAGCTTGAAGAAACCACATATTTGCATAAACCCAGGCAGAAGGTCTTACCAAACCCTAATCCAACCACTGCTCCAGCAGTCACAGCCATACTAATAAACTCTCCGTTGATTGGAGAGAAAGAAGAAGGTTCATCTGCCTCTCTCGTAAAGTAGTACTGTTTTGTTCCTGAGGCATCCTTCTGTCCTGCTGTCCGTCGCCGGGGCCGGCCAGATGCATTTCCACCTTCTGCCCTTGCTGCTCCTACTTTTCCTGTTCTCAGTTGCTCCCATCCACACTGATAGTTGTGCAGGGATGATGGGGATCTTTGTCCCTTTCTTAACATTAGCCATTGCCCATTAAGAGTAGATGCCGTAAACCCTAGTACTTGCTCTTCATCTGCTCCTTGCAATCTCCTGCTCCTTGCCTGCGCACAAAACCCCTGCGCTTCAATGGCAATATAAAATGTAAAACACCAAAAAAAAAAAAAA
>Ga0209208_10006696_pt1 | contig 15854 bp, 15 predicted proteins | sample S1TSphfallax_3_FD_187694 | JGI IMG/M metagenome (GOLD analysis project Ga0209208, IMG submission 187694) | Host-associated microbial communities from peat moss isolated from Minnesota, USA - S1T2_Fd - Sphagnum fallax MG (SPAdes) (version 2) | ecosystem: Host-associated > Plants > Peat moss >...
GGTTGTTTTGAAGTCTACCCATCTACTTGTTGGGTGCACCCATCCAATTGACGGGTTGTTTTGAAGTCTACCCATCTACTTATTGGGTTTCTTCTCAAAAAATGAAAGATGTACTTTAAAAAGATGAAAAAATGAAAGGTGTACTTATGTAAATAGGAATCAACTTACTTAAGTTAGGTACATAGGCTATGTACATTAAATACATTAATCTTGAAAGGTAGCTAGGCTAGAGAGGTAGGTTGGGTAGGCTGAGTAAAATAGGTGATTTATTTCTTTGCTGGCAAATCCACACAAATGTTTAAGCATTTCTATAAGCATTATGTAAAGGCAATGTTTAATATTTATTAAGTCCTCATTGGGTTGAAATATTTTTAGGTGTCATTTCAAAGGGTGGTGTAAGAACATTTGGAATGTGGGGAACTAGGAATCACCCTTTGTTGCCATTGTGGACTACACATGTGAATGCATGTTAAAGTTACTAAATTGTAACATTAACTTGCCATAGAATTAACACTAGGTGTGATTAGTGCTTAAGAGCATCTCCAATAATACTCAGTATGCAACCTTGCCAAAACATTTCTCACATCCAAGTTTTAGTTATTTACTTTTGCTCAACCAGACCCATCAAACTACAACTGGAACTGCAAATAGGTGGGAGCCTACTAGTAGGACCCACCAAAAACCATCCATCTAACCAATCAGAAACAAGCAGTCAATAAATTCAATTTGATTATATTCATCAAACTTTCCCAAAGCTCCTCTAAGGCCCTAGAAGATGTGCAATATTCTGGGGTCACAATAAACTTCTAGTGGATCCAATGCATTGGATCAACTAGATATGACTATTGCAACCAGCATGCACTAGTAAGACTCTGCGAGTTCAGCTTGTTCAGGTTTTGAACCCAAACAAGCTGAACTGTTGGCTATATCCAGGAAAGATTATGCTAGGAATTCTAGTTTTTTACTCATTTTACATATCAATGGCTAGATAAGTAGCATATCCATATTTGCTACTTAAATTGGCCAATCATGCACCATTTAACAGCTTCTCAATGCTGTCCTGTAGGTTGTGATGCAGACTGTGTTCGAAAAGGATTAATAACAAGAATTGGAATAATTGAGGTGAATGTTTGATTAATCAGAGAAGCTTTATAATCAGACATAGAAGCTTGATGGGAAGAAAAATTAGCTTCTGTTTATTCTCTTTCTTTAGTGACAACTTTATGTTGACAGATTTACACTGCTTATCTGAAAAGGGAAATCTTAAGGGTTGCGCACAGAAGCATGTCTGATTCTGAGAACATGACATTGCGAATGAATGGCAGTCAGTAAATTTATTGCATCCTGTCATGAAGCAAACCTGGATCTTGTCTGAAGAGAGAATACTGTAGAGCACTGTATTCTTGAAGAAACTATATTTCCCTCTCCAGCTCCAGGATTGCTGTCACCACCTGAAAAAATTTGACAATCCCAACTCAACAGCTGTAAGACCTCACTCCAGACAAAGGCCTATTCCTTGATGAATCCCTTTTGTATGCACCAGCAATTCCCACAGGCTCTAAAGATCTCATCTATTGAATCCATCATAAGAAGCTAGAAATATTTTCTCACCTTATTACTACATGAAAATTAACAGATCTCTAAATCTGAAACTCCTAGAGCTCTATTGGAAGTGACTAGAAGAAAGGGGTGAGCACAAACTGCAGCTATCTGTTTGCAAGTTGAAAGTGATACTCTAACAACTTTTATAGTTTCAATTTATCAGTAGGCCATTAGATGTTACTTATCTATATCCATGCCAAATATGATAGGGGTCTAACCTTGAAGGAGAGTCTGGCAATTGTGTTGCCTCCATTCCAGCAGTTAAGATGTGACTATGTAAACTCCCCATATAATTAACCTTGATAAAAGGACCGCACACATCTTTAGTACAGTAAACAAAGCAATGGATTTTTCCTAGACAAAAATGATGAGCATCAGGCACTATGACAATGCTTGATGGGCAGGTTCTTTTCTAGATTTCAAGATTTGTCTGCAGATATACTTTTAGCACTACTTATTTATCAACATAATACTAAATATATGCTCTTCCTTTTTGAACTCTTGAGAAATGTATTAATTCCTGATTGGGACCAAAAAAAAGAAGTTGTACATGTTCAGTGACTATATACTACAGTCAGAATCTCCAGTGTTTCCACAGATGTTTTCTTTGCCAATACTGGACCTTGAAGTAAGCTCTTCTTTGTCCCTGTATGCCATGAATCGATACTTCCTATCTGATCTGCAAACCTTGACAGCACAGAGAACATTCAGTGGTGCACAAGGTTTGTGGTACCTTGTTGTGCACAAGGTACCACAAACTGAAACTGTCTGCAAAGTGTGAATGACAACAATGTCAAGTATATACAACAATATATCCAATGTCAAGAATATACAACATAACTCCAATCTCAAGTATACACAACAGTACATCCAATGGAGTGTAATTGGTATATAGGTTTAATATTCTTCCAACTGCAATATGAGTCCATCTTTTGTCATTGCAGCCTTGAATGAGGAAGAGGAAGACATCATGAACATCACCTAAAGCCAATCATCCAAAAAAATCTCCAAGATGCCTTAGGAGGAAATACAGCATAACCAGTTGGACCTCCTTTCCTCTTCATATCCTGCATGCAAACAAGCTGAACCTACTTAACACACCACATTCTCCAAGAATGTAGAAAGGAACTCCATAGTTGGAACAATGGAACTTATTCCAAAAATTCCAACAGCAAAGAAATGTCAATGGTTTCACACAAACTCTACAAAAACATGTGAGGTAACCAAAAAAAACATGATGTATCAGTTCAGGCCAACATGACTAGAATGAGCGAGGTTCTAAAGCTTGTGAGAGTCACTCACAAACTAGCAGACAATCACCTTCATGAGGTATGGCAGTGACTAGCTGCCATTACTCTCCACTGGCTTCATCACCTCCTAACAGTGGCCATAGATAAGCAAATAATAATAACTGCTCAGCTCTTTAGGCAAACAATCAATCAAACATCTATGTACTGAGTTTCTACGCCTCCATTGTGACACTATAAACAGTACTTTTTTTGTAGAGAGAAAATCTCTCTAGAAATCTCATTTCAGGAAAGAGACAAGAGGTGAGGTACAGGTGAATTAAATGGAACCTGCACAAGCTGCTTAACAATGCGTCGACCAATTCCTCTCTTTTGGTATTCTGGATCAACTGCTACATCACATATAGTCGCCTGCCAACACAACATGAAATTGTCTTTATGTATGATGCATTTGCTGTAGATCGGTTTCCTCATTTTAGGATCATTTCATCTCAAGAGTTGTTCAAGTAGGAACATTTTGAAATGAATGTACAGTGTTCTCATGTGGAAGACAGTTTGTAATGAGTTCTGTCAGGAGAGGCACTTTCTAGCAATACAGAAAAGCCTGATGGTGGTTATCACTACGTACAATAAATGCTCCATCAGACACTGCACGCCCAACACCTGTTCAAGGGAAAACGCAAACATCATAACTAGGTTAGCAATCTAATAGAGTTCTGCATGCTCCAAATGGGAACCTAATTGGTTTCTGGCTTCCAATGATACAAAGGGAGAGTTTTCTGAATTGGGCAACCTTTAAAACACACTGGCTTAATTGAGGATCTGCTTTCCGTAATTGCTCCTCATATTAACAAAATCTTTCTGCAGGAGCATTATTTTTGGACTAGACCTATCCATGCAAATCCACACAATGGAACAAGATTCAGCAGGTGCTCCATCATATTACAGCTTTAAGACATTCCAAATTACTGGTCAACCTCTCTGACATGAGTTCAGTTCATTGTTACACATGCACTCACCTATAATCTTTGTGGAAGATGTACTTCCACTTATGTCATTTTCCACTTGAGCCAAGACCACCACAAACTGCACCATTTTTGCTACTCCACAACATTAATCAGCTGCCCTAGGTGATTCTGAGAGAACCCTCACATAAGCTTTCTATGCAAAACCAAGACTTACAAATAGCAATGGCCATAGACAATGTATTGAATTCTGTGAGTAGAATAGAGGCTGTTCATGTACCCAAAGTTATATGGAGGACAACACTCTAATGCAGATAAGGAAGAGAATTCAAGTCCAATCATGCTACTCCCTTGTACAGTTTTTGGTGAAAGGTGGGGAAACCAAACGGGTGTCATCTTACCACAAAACTATGGTGGAAAGCTTTCAAAATCTTCCTTGGATCCCTTGAGACCTTCAGTGTTTTGGCCCACAACTCGCTGAGCTGAAAATGTCCCAATGAAACATCTAAGAGGGAGGAAGAAAAGTTTAGATGTTGTTACATTGACTGCTGACTTAAAAAACGGCTTGTGAAACTCTGTTGTACAGGCCAAACAAGTTTCTTATGCCACTGTGATCAAACATTCTTGGCTGTTTCAATAGTGTTGTAGCAGATGTAGGAGTAGAACAAGATGGTAGAGCAAGCTGCAAGTAACTACCAGTATACTGCTTTCATGACATATTCATGACACTCTTTTAACACAACATCACAGGGGCAATATGAGTAGCATGACTGGCAACTCAACCTGTGGGAAAAATAGTCAGGTGCACATGCCTGGACAGGATCAATGTCAGAGAAATTTGAGCTGTAAGTGAGAAGGCGTGACAAGAAAGCTCGCCGTATGAACCTTAGTGGTTGGGGCAGTGGCACTGATGCTTGTACTCTCCCTCTTCTGTTCTTTCCCAATTGCCACCACCATATCTGCCACAACCTATGCAACAATGTCAGCTCAAACTCCAGACAAGGATCACCATCATCAGCTGGTTGAACTGTGAATCTGAACAAAGAATTGAATTGAGGTACACCTGACTGCAAAACACTTTGAAAGAATCCAATTCTACAAGAGAATCTGGGATGAGAATGAGAACTGGTGCATTTTGTATATAGCGTTGGGCCTGTTGAAGTTGCAACCGGATTGACAAGGATGTAAAGGAAATCTTTGAACGATAAGGTATTTTCTTCTTCTTTTCCCTTTTTTATTTTTTGCTGTGTTTCAGTACGAGGATTGCAATGAGGGAAGAAGACAATTTTACCCCGCATAAGAAATTCTCAGCATATCTTGCTTGATTTGGAGCTTGCAAGCACAAGGAAGAACATGGAGATCGCATCTTTCTTAACGAACCGGATAATACCCCTGGCCTGCAGGATTGCAATGGATGAGGAGGTCGAGAATTTAACGACAAACGAGCTCCAAGCTTGCTGCAGGACGACGACGACAAAGACGCAGCTTCGTAATTCTTCGAGTAACAGCAAGCAGAAGAAGCAGCTTCGACACTGCGATACGATGGAAATGGAACTTTGGAAGAACAAGAAGAAGCGGCTCTAGACTTGGAGTTACCGCAAAGGCGAAACGACGCTTGAAAAGTACTACAGCAGGACGAAGGCAGTGCTTCCACAACACAAAGTAGAGCAGAAGAAGAACAAGAAGAAGGAGATGATAATGATGATAGTGAAGGTGAAGAATGTTTGTGGGAGGCAAGTGCGGACGGGGAAGGGAAGGCCAGCATGGCTACAAGCAGCAGCAGACGCGCTCATCAGTGGGCGGAAAAGCGAAACACACTACACGAACTCACTCAATCCATCAACACAAGACTGGAGCATGCATGCGAGGAAGGGGGTGAAAAAAAAAGACAAACAAATAAATACCTCACAGAATCAATCCATCAGCAATCGAGCATGCGGGGGTGGGCCAAAAAACAGCCCAAAGAAAACACCAAACCGACTCCATCATCAGCAAAGGAGCATGAGGAAAGAAAAACAAACACGATAGGCAGACCGACTCAGACAACTGTGGAACAATCGGGAAACAGGGAAACAATAAAAACCCATCTCCCCCCCGCGCCCCCACAAAACACCACAATGTACGCAACTACAGAAGAGGAAGGAAAAGTGCAATCCCATTTGGAAAAGCCGGAAAAAAAACAAGACAAACAAAAATATCTAATAAGACCTAACGGATGAGCCCACCAGCCGTGTGGTGAAAAACCATGGGATGACATTATCTTCTGGTAATGGTTCATACATGCGGAATTAGTGATCACAGTGGTGGGTGAGTGTGAGTGATTGTTGCACAAGCTTTTTTTTTCTTCTTCTTTATAATCATTGAATCTGCCAATCCAGACCTGATTGTCATGGAATGGCCTCGCCCTTGCCCCTTATGTTAGCTGCATCACCTAGCTTGTCCTAACAGAGCCCACCTGGTGCCTTATCCAACACTTGACCATTGCATACCAGGTACGTAGATCCAAAAACTTCTTGACACTGTTTGCAAGGAGCAAAGTTTGATAACAACCTCCCATCGCATCAAAAAACGTTCCTTCAAAATCAGACCTTAGCATTCGCCCCGGATCTTCTTCAAGATGTTTATGTGCTTTGCAACTTTGCAATCTGGTTATATTCATGCTCAAACAAGATATGAAAGTGGAAACATTTAATCATCCTTGTTGTATACGATCCTTGTCTAAATACTAAAGTTTCTCTTTTTGCCCTGTGATAACCCAACGGATATAATTTTCTGCCCGTGCTTCAAGTGCAAAAAAGGTGAGAGGGCATTTCCAGAAAATAAGGGGATGAGGCAATGTTTTGGGAATGCTTATTTTGGGAATGCCTCTACCATATTGCCCTTCCTATTTTAAAGGACAAGGCAAACCTTATCATCAACCAACCTAGACCATAGACATATGAAGATCATGAAGCAATAGGACCAAGAGTCACCTTACATACAAGAAGAGGCCTCTTGCACCTACTATTCACATGTAGAAAAGGTAAAACACATTATACTTATTGCACATCACACTTTGAGAAGAGATCATGGCACATTCTAAGGAATATCGACAATCAAGTCTTCATCTTTCACCCCAAAACATCAACATTTGCCAATTATTGGCTGGTGAGATGCTGTTGCACCATCACACTTTGTCAAAACATCCATTTTGATAAGTTCTTTGACATTGATCAAATAAGTAGTAGGTGTAACAACACATCTCTGCGTTTGTTTAGGTTGATTATATCATTCACCTAGTGCTTTACAATGGGTGAAGCCGACAGGTGAGGGGCAATTCAGAAAATGCCCGAAAATCTGAAGGAAAAGAGGGAAGAACAGCACCCAAAACACCAAACCAGCATGAGCACACTTCTGCCAGAACTCAATGTTCCCTTGCTCTTCTTGTGGTCAATGTCTCCAATATCTTCAGAGACAACAACACACCTGAGAATAAACAACAGGAATAGAGATTCTTGAGTTTTCACTTACAAGGTCAAGCTCTGACTGTCTAGAGACCAGAAACTTGCAAGATGGGTTACAAACATGGGTTACAACACTGATTGTCAACTTTCCCAAAAGTAGAACCTGCTGATCCTCCTATACAGCTGCAAAATCCATGAGCTGAGAAGAAAGCCAACCAGTTTCCAGAACTAGTGGCTTGCTGAAAATGATAGATTTCAGAAATAGAAGTCCAGTTTTTTATTAACACCCTGACCTGAATCATAAATTTGCATCAATTTGATGAATTCCTACTGACAAAAGAAGAATCCAAGTTACAACTGAACTAAAATCTGTGAATGGATCCAAACTACAAGGACTGAAATGGTGGAAGAGAATACCCATAGCCAACACAGACAGCACAGCCAACAACAATTGACAAACTCAGGATTCAGAAGTACTGAATTATTCATTATTCATCACAGTAAGTGGGTGGAGAATATGTACTATTCTCAAAATCCCCAGACTTCTTCTGCTCAAATTTTTAACCCTCAACTATGCATGTGGCCTAAAATTGTATTTGAGATCAAAATTTTGGACTTTCCCTGACCAATTTATATGTAGAAGTACATTGAGTATTGAAGGGGCAACATTGTACACTTTCTTTGCTCGTGGCTGGCAGACAAAAATCTGACTATTCACCTTGGAATTTGGCTGACTTGTTACTTCAGAAATCTCAGATACCAGGGAGAAGTCCCAGTAACTCCCCACATTCAATGACACTGCAAAGATTGCATGGGGCAAACTGCTCCTTGAGACTACAAAAAAGATGTCATTGGCACAATCTTGCATCTCCAGGATTCAAATATGAATCCCCCATCAACCAGCCCTGTTGCAGATAAGAACACAACCCATCAGCAAGAAGCCTGAACTATAGTAAATGTACATATCTTGTCCATTGCATTTGGATCCAAGAAAATGGACCCTCTCAGCGTCTTGCTACACATCTTTCAGTTTCCATTCCATTCCCATCTTCAAATCCACAAATCCATCCCAATTTCAAACCTGAAGAGCTAAATTATCCCCTGACACATGGAATACAAATATCTGGTATGCTGAAGTTCACTCAGTACTGCCAGAAAATCACAAAAGCCCCCAAGTGTTCAGCAAGAATGCAGAGTGGTCAAGTGGCAATTCTGTTCTTATTCTTCCAAGACATGATTCAGGAGCATGACTCTCATTTGAACTTAGGGGGAAAAAAAGGATTTGGTTGACTGTTTGCTACTTCCTCCTGTGAGTAGCAGCTGATTTGTTTCTAGAAGTTCCTCTTCTCATTAAAGGAAAGCCAGCATCTTATATTCACTGCTAATAGATTAAGGATTGTTACAAGCAGATCAGGGGTGCAAGGATAGGAGTGACAGGTGAAGTTTTGAGTTTATACCTTTGCAGTTGCTTGCTGTTTGAAATCCTCATACAATGAATTGGTGCGGTATACACTCTCTGCCAATGCATTTTCTACCAGTGCCACCTGCCTAGCTTCAGGAATGCCTCTTGTGTTCCGTAATGTGTGGAGCATAACATTTGCCTGATGAAAAATTATTCAGACCCATCAATGTTCAGACCCAAGTGATAAGATTTCATTTCATTACTTATCAAAGCTGTTAGATATCATTCAAGAATACAAAGGACAGAGTGCAACAAAATCAACTCGTCCATCCCGGTCCATCAATTCAATATGGATGTTTTAGATAAACACTGATGGCACTAATGTCCTTGATATGTTGATAGGAACCTTGATCCAATGAGTAATTTGACATGTTTCCATGGTACAGAGTCACCCCTAGATCTGCCCATTCAACTATGGAAGTCACAACAGTCATTGGATAGCTTACTTGAAAGGCAGCCCGAAGAACATCTTCTGATGTTGCACTATCTTTGATCACAACATAGGCACGTCGCCTACTTGGACGATACGTCACCATATACTTCTCATTCTGAAGAAGACAAACAGAAGATTGATCAAATTCATCATCCTGTAAAGAATAAAGGTTTACAATCCCACAAATGACAAACTGCTATGGATGACATATGAGAAAGGCATACCCACCTGGAACAACTCTACTGCTTTTGTGAAATCCTGTGCATTTGCAAAGGCCTGGGAAACACGAGCACCTGTAAAATTGACCAAAAACAGCATGGACTCCAGTCACATGCCTTTTATCCAAGACTCCTCTCCCAACTTTTATGGATCAACGAAACATTAAGGTAGACCCTGAATCCTAGACTGCAAGGCACCATTGACACAGAGAACAAGCTGCAATGATACCGAACGGTATTCAGATGAAATCAAGTGAAACAGGAAGATCCCAGTTTAAGAAAATACCAAGCTCAAGTGGTTTTTCTTGAGCCCATGGAAGTGTAATAATGCCCTCATTCTTATTGGCTTCCTCAAGTGAAGGAACTTGTCCTGAAATACAAAACAGCACCAAATTTTTCAAAAAGAAGCTCATCAGATACACTGCTCCTGTGTCTAGAGAACATTCAACTGTAGCTTTGTCAAACAAACCCCAAACTGCTCATCTGATGATTACAGCACAACCAACATGCAGTTAGACAGTTTAGTTGCAGGAGACTCTGGATGAGCCATGCCCATCATAACAGATGAAAAGGGTTTCTTCTATGCAACTTCGGGATCCTGGATCTTTTGAACCCCTAGAACTTCGGAAGCCCCAGATCTCTTCCACCTCTTGGCCATATTCAAAATCCAATTGCTTTCTGGAGATCAAATTCACTGGTGATTTCAAACGGTTTGTGAACATTTGTGAGATGAAAACAAAGACCCTGCAATTGACACAGTATTCAGAAAAATAACCTACCAGTATCAAGGAAGGAATGAACAGCCACCCCAAATCTGGCACGATTCAATGTGGGCAGACGCACAGCTTTCACCTGCCCTCTCCAATTGCATCACAGCATAAAAATCAACAATGGCTTACTTACAAGCAGATTAGAACAGAAACAATATCCAACATGTCAAATGGAAAGGTACACGGATCATCAGACTTTACCTCATTGAAAGATGAGACCAAGTACCCACATGATAGCACACAGAAGGTAGCTACTAATGATGGGTTTCTTTTGGAAATGAAAATTCCAAGCCCTGTTCCCAGCTGCAAGACAATCATCAATGCATGCACCCTAGTTCATCAAAATCTAACAAACTCCAGAGACATAAGCTTAATGGCAAGGTAAAAGTCTGCTTGTGCACACTGACATCTGAAAATATTGCATTCAATAACTTCAAGCAACGAAACCAAGTCTTACAGGAGATAAGAACAAATCCCTGTAAGACTTGGTTTCATTGCTTGAAGTTGTTGAATGACAGCAAACAGAGGTACACCCAAACACATGTAGAGAAAGAGATTGGCAACAAGAATGTACCAAATCAGCAATGTTGCTAATACACTCTCCTTTAGCAGTTACATCTCCAATGTTTTCACGGCAAGCAAAAGCCTTATAGATAGGGGCCCGTGTTGATGTTGAAGTAACTGCTGCCACATTCTGTCAACTTCAGTGTGTCAGATTGTGTTATCATGAGTGAGGAAAAATGTAGAGAAGAAGAGAAGGATGGGTGCACTTTTGGCCAGAAAGAAAGCAACCAATTTTACACTTAATCTTTTGACAGTGTCCATACTATAAAAAGCAACAAACACAGAATTCAAGTTATTGGGTGTCATCCAAGACAATCAACCTTCGCCACATTGGCAGCACATGCAAGTGGCAAAAATAGGTGCGGTACTGCCATAGTAGCTAACTCCACTCCAGCACCTAGCTGCATTAGCATGGCTCCTTTAATTCTTAGCTGGCCCACCCAACCATGCACAATCCCATGTTTTAATCACCTTGATGATTCATCAGAGATAATGCAAGTGACTTAACTAAGCTGTGATCAATCACAAGGGATCCAATGTTCTACAAGTGAAAACACATTTACAAAGAGACTTAAAGAGAATTGCTGCCACAGTTGAAGAATGACCTGCTTAAGATCACAATCAAATTTTTTGCCATGTCTTGCAAAAACCATTTTTCCAATCCTTCCAGCTCCATCCTGCACCAATACATAGACTATTATAGCTCAATCCAACAGTTGAATTCTTCATTTGCTCTTGATGCCCATCAAATGATCTTCAATCATTGACTTAGTTTCAAGGAACAAACTTAAACATCAAAATTGAGCAATTTATGAGTTGAAACTTAAAGCATTCCGGTGTTCTCCAGAATATATGGAGAAGATAACATGAGAAAGAATTTGGCAAAAACATGGGGCTTACCTTGATGACCCAATTAACAGCCACAGCAGATGATGTTGCACCTCTTCGAGAGACACCGAGTGCATGCAGCAAGGAGCGTGTTGTGAAAACTGCCATTGCACCTCCAAAAAAATACTGCAATCCTCAACAGAAACTTTGGTATAAATTCTACTACTCCTGAGATTGAATTGATATTTACTATTGATCTGCTGCAGAAGCAGCATTAGATTGCATCTTGATGCATTGATGAGAAGAAGAAGAGGAAGAAGACCTGAGCTGCACGCCATTGCATGTAAGGAGTGTAAGCTGGTGCCACGCTCTCTGGATAGCCTTCTGGAAGCATGTAGGACTTCACGAAAGTCACAAATTCCTGCCCAACCACCAACCCCCCTCCTCAGAAATATCAGCACCCTTGGTAGTACTAGGTCTTCTTCTTCTCAAAAGTGCCCAAACTACAGTGGTCTGAAGTCTTTGCAAAAGGGCTTTTGTTGCAAGTATAAATATAGGGTTTCAGCCCTTGTGTCTGTCTGCAAGAACACACGGAACCTTGTGTAGGCAGGCAGGAGTGTCTCAAAGGAATTTGTTGTTCTTTAACAATTTCATGCAGTTTTAATATTCATTGCATTTGCCCACGGATGGACCAAAGAAGAAGCTTACTTACAGCATACGGATCCCGCTGCTGTTGTGCGTGCACCACTCTCATCCCCTTCTTCCCATCCAAGCTCAAGTACCTCCATTGCACTCCCCCTGCTCTCTCTGTACACATCACGCCCTTCTCGCCCTTTTCTTCCGACAAAGACAAGTTCCGTTTCTCCTCCTCGCTCCCCTTCTTCCACCCATTCGCACTGCCAACCCACGTCGTGGTCGTCGCCGTCGTCGTCGCCGCGACCTTCTTATCCTCCTCTTTCTTCCGACCTTTATCTACTTCCCTCTTACTTACTACAGGTTCTTGCTGCTGCCGCCCTTCAACTTTATTGCTAACAACTCTGTGTCCTTGAGAGTTGCTGGGTTCCGCCAAAGACTTGGCCAGATTTCGCAGCATAAATGGCGTCACAGGCGGAGACGACGCACCCCTCACAGAATCAGAACTCCGCGAGATTTTCATAGCCCCCCAGCCCCCAAAAAGAAACCCCAACAACCCAGCTCCCACCTATCCTTCAAAATCCACAACACAAAACTTCACGGCAGCTCCCTCTCTACTACTACTACTACTACTACTACTTCTTCTTCTTCTTCACAACCAGAGCTCCAAAACACACATACCAGAAACCAAAAAAAATACAAAACCAGATACTGAACTCATGCTACAAACTGTAATACCCAAAAACAAACAAACAAACAAACAAACAACAAGAGCAAAAGCTCCACAACAAGAAAATCCAAACCGCGAATGCTGTTGTTGCTGACTGAAGAAGACAAAATAAATCACAAGTTTATTGCAAAACCCATGAAGTAAAAAATCTTCAGCAAATTTTGCAAAACTGGTTGGCGATGGCGATGGTGGTGCAACAGACAGCAAGCAGCCAGCAGCCAACAGCGGCTGTTGTTGCTCGTGCACTTGTCTCTAGCCAGCCAGTTTCCACCCCATCTTCGATCACAAGCTCCGTCTTTCTGGTTCATATGTTCACATCGACCCAAAGGCAGGCACCCATCTCCAGCAGCCTTCCACTTGCTTGCTCCCGGGTCCACCAGACGGCAACAGCAGCAGCACACCTGCCGTTGCCTGGCACTGGTGGGTCCACCAGCAAACAAACAGCAGCCGCACCGGCAGCAACGCCAACCACCTCCACTTCAGCACCTTCCTCACCACCCAAATACTTACACCCCCAACTGGGCCTTTCTTTTTGCCCCTTTTTGTCCAATGAACAATGGATTTTACAATATTGTAATTTCTTGGTGAAGTTTTAGGCTCCAAGGTAAATCTTTTTTTTTTTTTTTTTTTTTTTTGGTGACCAAGTAGACTAGGTCTCTCCCTCCCCCACAATTTGGAAACCCTTCAGTTTATTTATTAATTAACTAATTAACTAATTAATAATAATAATATTATTATTATTATTTTGGCATGGCAATGAGACCTTTTTCTTAATAGGGTGGCCAATATTCTTTCTTGATAAATTTTGTTGTGGTTTTTTTGGGTCAAAAGATTGGTAATTTTGGCTGATTTTCTTTAAAGATTGGCACCAAGGACTAACAATTTTTCTTTTAAAACTGGAAAAAAAAAAAAAAAAGGTTTAATCAATGCCATTGATCATGCTTGCATAGCCTGTGACCTTGGCCCAAGTGTGAACATATTCTTTATTTTTTCACATTTTCAGAATTGAAAAATTTCTAAAATTCGACCATGTGAACACATTGAGAGCTCAACTGAATTTTTTTGCCTTCCAAACCCAAAATTTGAATTTCCAGCAACAGAATCCACTCAAAAATGAATATCTTTCACACCTTAGCTCTGAAAATTGTGAAATTTTAAACTTTATTAATCCCTTGAACCGTTAAAACACTTTATCTGTTTCAATTTTATTTACTTTTCATTGAGAAAATGATCTAATAATTAATATCTTCCACCCAGTAGCTCCAATCTTTTCCAAACAATCTAAAAACCAAGTCATTGCACCCTTACTTATCGAGAGCTTTTTCCCAAGATACAAGCTCATGGCATGAAGCATTGTGATTTGAGAGATCTCACTCCAACAAACAAAACAAAACAAAACATACTACCTTCCTTTAGCAATGCAAACCTTCAAAAGTTTAGCCTTGAAGGTGTTTTATTTTTCTTTGTTGTTTGCTATTATTGGCAAAACCTTGTAGCTGAATTTTTTTTTTAGTTTGCAATGTTTTTAAAAAAAAAAGATATTCACCTCTGCTTGGAGGAGCCTCCCAAGTTCAATTTGATTGGCTATGTCATTCAAAGAAAAGAGAAACTATGGAAGCTACCCAAAATAGAAAGTGCTATTTTTGAAATATAGAGTTCTCCCCCTTTGGCCCATGTAAATACACGAAAGGAGGACAACTTGACAAAGCATATGGGATAAAAGTGAGGTGCTATGGAGAAAATGTTGGGGAAACCTGATGGGAACATAGTGGGGAACCCATTGGGAACATAGTGGGAACACATTGGGAACCAGGGAAAAATGTAAAAAAAAACCTCCCCAAACTCAAAAGTCAAAAAAAGCAACGCCACATGCTTGGGCCTTAACATTGGCTGCATAAAACCTCCAATTGGAAATATTATTTTTGTACTAAAAAGCTTTGCAAACATAGGTATTAGGGCGACCTTATAATAATAATAATAATATAAGTTGTTTCAACCTTTAAATATAAATGAACCATGTTGGAAACTGTAAGCATGATGACATCATGAGAATGTTTTAGTTGAATCCATCTAGAAAGCTCCAAAACCCCCCCTCTCCCTCACCCCAAAAAAAAAAGAAAAAGTTATGAAAGTCAAATTGAAAGCCTTCAAAGTTCAACAGAGGTGTGCAAAAACTCTCTAGTTTAAAGTAATTTTTAAATCTAAAAAAAAAGCTATGCTCAAATTTCATCATGCTAAATCTATGTAGCAATATGGGTCATGTGGAGTCCACTACAGAAACATTTTTCAGCATAATTGAAGGATTCCACTTGGGGTTCCCCTAGAGTTTTTGTGTTTTTCAATTTTGTGATGTAGCTGAAATGACAAACCATCCATAAGATGATTTAGCCAGATTTGGCAATAAGAAAATATGAAAGTGAAATTTTTTTACCATCCTTCTATATTTTTGGCTACCTGTTGCAACTTAGGATTGAATCTCGTGAGTTTTTTGTTAAAAAATATTTTTTTATTTTCGAATTTTTTTGGCTAAAAAACTCAAAAACATAACGATAGACTAGATTTAGCCAATTTGAAAAAAAAACCAGCATTTGATAAAATTTCGCCCCACAAAAACCCTGGGTTCACAATGCTAACTACCATGTGTTTCTAATTCAGTATGTTGAATGGGTTTAGGGTTGTTGTGGATGTGGAAGGTCCCTTCAATTGATGAAAGGATCTTCCAAACACGCAGGTGCTTTCAAACACAAAGGTAAAAAATGTTACAATGCTTCATGAATGCAATAACTGCTCCATCTGGATCCCAAATCCTGAAGGGATGCAAATGTCTTTTCCGTCTATGCAGACCAGTGGATTTTTTGTGCTGAACTTTTAGTCTTTTGCCCAAAAACTTGGAGAAATATTTGGAATCCATTCTCAGCAAAAGTTTGCCAAATCAAAAATTGAAAAAAAATAAAAAATA